>Ga0308157_10000157_pt1 | contig 283097 bp, 267 predicted proteins | sample PhyBR1_FD_201035 | JGI IMG/M metagenome (GOLD analysis project Ga0308157, IMG submission 201035) | Phyllosphere microbial communities from UC Gill Tract Community Farm, Albany, California, United States - DLSLB.R1 | ecosystem: Host-associated > Plants > Phyllosphere > Unclassified | place... | reverse complement strand
TGGTACCCGGGGGCCGCCGCCGTCAGTGGTTCGAGCCTCAGCTCAGGCCCTGCTCCTTGAGCCAGGCCTTGGCGATGTCGGCCGGCTGCTTCTTGTCGGCCGTGCTCTGCACGTTGAGCTTGACGAGCTCCTCGGTCGAGAGCTTCGCGCTCACCGCGTTGATCGCCTTCGACACCTTGTCGGCGACGTTCGCGCTCACGATCGGCACGACGTTCGACGGAAGGATCAGATTCTTCGGATCCTTCAGCGCGACGAGATCGCCGCTCGCGAACGCCGGGTCGGCGGAGTAGATGTCGGCGACCTGCACGGTGCCGGCCTTCAGCGCTTCGAGCGTGGTCTGGCCGGTGGCCGAGAACGCCAGGTCGACGCCGTACAGGGTCTTCGCGGCAGCGGGGCCGTAGGGGCGCTTCTCGAACTCGGGGGCGGCGCCGACGGTGACCGGCGCAGGCACCTTGGAGAGGTCGGCAATCGATTCGAGCTTGTACTTGTCGGCGTTCGCCTTGGTCACCGTGTAGGTGTCCTGATCGGCGGCCTTCGCGTAGTCGAGCACGGTGAGGCCAGACGGCAGGGCCTTCTTCAGCGCGGCGTACACGTCGTCGGGGCTGTTCGTGTCGGCCTTGCCGCCCAGGTACTCGAGCAGGTTGCCGGTGTACTCGGGGAACAGGTTGATCGCGCCCGACTTCACGTCGGGCATGTAGGCGTCGCGCTGGCCGATGTTGAACTTGCGGTCGACCTTGACGCCGTCCTTCTCGAGGGCCTGCGCATAGATCTCGGCGATGATCTCGTTCGAGTAGTACGCCTGGGATCCGATCACGACCGTGCCGGAGGAGCCGGATCCGCTCGTCGCGGTGGGCTTGTCGAGCGGGTTGCTGGAGCTGCACGCGCTGAGCGCGAGCGCCGTGGCGACCACGGCCACAGCCGTGGTCGCGATGCGGGTGATGCGGGCGGTGAACATGAAGTGCCTCTCTTCGGTGGGGAGTCGGTGCAGGTCAGGTGCGTGCGGGAGCCTTCGACAGGCTGGAGCGCCCGCGGGCGTGGGGTTCGTCTTCGGAGCGACCACCGGCCGCACGCACACCGGCAGGGACGGCGGCGCGCTGCGCGATCGCGAACAGCAGGTCGGCGATCAGGGCGAGCGCCGCGACGAGGAGCGCTCCCGCGAGCACCTGGTCGAAGCGACCGAGAGGGATGCCCTGGATGATCGGGTAGCCGAGGCCGCCCAGGTTGACCCAGGCCGCGATCGTCACGGTCGCGATCACCTGCAGCGTCGCCGCACGCAAGCCGCCGACGAGCAGGGGGAGACCGAGCGGGAACTCGACCTTCCAGAACACCTGCCACGGCGTCATCCCCATCGCCTTCGCCGCGTCGATCACGCGTGGCTCGATCGCCTCGATCCCGGTGTACGCGCCGGCGAGCAGCGACGGGATCGCGAGCAGCACGAGCGTCACCAGTGCGGCCGCCGGAACCTGCAGCACGCCGAACAGCAGCACCAGCAGGATCAGCAGGCCGAAGGAGGGGATCGCGCGCGCGGCGCCCGAGATCGCGACGGCGATCTCGCGTCCGCGACCCGTGTGCCCGATCAGCCAGCCGGCCGGCACGGCGATCAGGCTCGCGACGAGCACGGAGACGACCGTGTAGAGCAGGTGCTGACCGAGCAGCACGGGCAGCGCATAGGAGCCGGTCCACTGCTCGGGATCGAGCAGCCACCGGATCGCATCGGCGAAGAGGTTCATGCGGCTCCCCCGGCTGCAACGGCGGGCCGGCTGCCGCGCGTACGTCGCCGAGTGCTGCGCTGCCACGGCATCAGCACGCGACCGAGCACGACGAGCAGCGCGTCGATCACGAGCGCCAGCAGGATCACCGCGATCACGCCGGCGAACACCTCCTCGATGAGGCGGCGGTCGAGCCCGTTCGTGAAGAGGTAGCCGAGGTTCTGCACGCCGACCAGGATGCCGACCGTGGCGAGGGCGATCGTGGACACGGCGGCGACGCGCACTCCCGCGAGGATCACCGGGCCAGCGAGCGGCATGTCGACGGCCCAGAACCGGCGTCCGGATCCGTAGCCCATGGCGATCGCGGCGCGACGCACATCGGCATCGACCGAGTCGAGCCCGTCGGCGACCGCGCGGACGAGAATCGCCACGTTGTAGATGGCCAGGGCCACGACGAGGTTGGTGGGGCTGATGGCGGAGTAGCCGAGCAGCGCCGGCAGCAGGATGAGCAGCGCCAGAGAGGGGATCGTGTAGAGCAGGCCGGTGAGCACGATCACGGGGCCGCGCACCAGCCGGTACCGCCAGGCGATCCACCCCAGCGGCACCGAGACGACGACCCCGAGCACGAGAGCGATCAGGCTCTGCTGCAGATGCACGGCGGCGAGGCTCGCGATGAGCCCGAGGTTGTCGATGATCCAGGTCATGTCAGCCGACCTCGTCCGCCGCCTGCGGCGGATGCGCATCGAGGAGGTCGGCGGGCGACTGCACGAGCGTGCCCTGGGCGCGCCCGTCGGCATCGACGACGACCGTGCCGTGCGGGGTCTCCCGCAGGTGCAGTGCGCGGCGTCCGCGGTCGGCGCCGATGAACGCGGCCACGAAGTCGTCGGCGGGAGCGGCGAGGATCTCGTCCGGCGTGCCCTGCTGCACGATGCGGGCGCTCTTGCCGAGGATCACGATCCGGTCCCCGAGCAGCAGCGCCTCATCGATGTCGTGCGTGACGAACACCACGGTCTTGCCCAGTTCGCGCTGCAGACGCAGCAGCTCCTGCTGCAGCTCGGTGCGCACGATCGGGTCGACGGCGCCGAACGGCTCGTCCATCAGCAGGATGTTCGGATCCGCGGCGAGCCCGCGTGCCACACCGACGCGCTGCTGCTGTCCACCGGAGAGCTGGCTGGGATAGCGGTCGGCGAGCGCCTGGTCGAGGCCGACGGTGTCGAGCAGCTCGCGCGCGCGGACGTGGGCCTCACGCCGGGCGACGCCGTTCAGGCGCAGCACCGTGGCGACATTGTCGATCACGCTGAAGTGCGGCAGGAGTCCGGAGTTCTGCATCACGTAGCCGATGCGCCGGCGCAGGGCGACGGGGTCGCCCTCGAGCACGCTCTCGCCGTCGATCTCGACGGCACCCGAACTGGGCTCGACCATGCGGTTGATCATGCGCAGCAGTGTCGTCTTGCCGGATCCCGACGAACCGACCAGCACGGTCGTCTGCCGGGCGGGGATGACCAGACTGAAGTCATCGACGGCGCGGGTGCCGTCCGGGAACGTCTTCGTGACGGAGCGGAATTCGATCATCGCGGTCCCGCCCCTCAGGGGAGCGCCCCCTCCTGGGGCACGTCGCCCGCGCGGATCTCGACCTTGCGGTCGAACGCGACGTAGCCGGAGAAATCGACGCCGACCCGCTCGATGGCCGTCGGGTAGGGGTGCGGATACGCCCACGCCAGATCCTTGTGGACTTGCTCATCCACGCGGAGCGAGTAGTACTGGCACTCGCCCTTCCACGGACAGGTGTACGGCGTGGGGCTCTCCTGCAGCACGCCCTCGGTGACGGCCGTCGGCGGGAAGTACCGGTTTCCCTCGATGAGCACCACTTCGGCGTCATCGGCGTTCGCGACGACTCGTCCTTCGAATACTGCTTGCATACTCGTCCCTCCTCGGGAATCGATGCGACACCTACTTCTTCGCGTGCGACACCTGGGCGCCCTTCCGACAGTAGGCCAAGCCTCCGACATCCATGAAGAACGCGCGCCACATCGGAAACAGACCGGCATCCGCCGGGATTCCCGCTCCGACCCGACCGTTCCTTTTTTCATGGCGCCCAATTGGCTGGATCCGGGGCCCGAATGGAGCCATTTGCGCGCTTTGAAACCACGAAGACCAGCCGCACCACGGGGACGCGGCAGCCCTCAGGCGGTCTGCCGCCCGTAGGCCTCGAGCAGGCGCAGCCACACCTCGCTCATGGTCGGGTACGAGGGCACCGCGTGCCAGAGCCGCGCGAGCGGGACCTCGCCGACGACCGCGATCGTGGCGGCGTGGATGAGCTCCGCGACATCGGATCCGACGAGCGTCACGCCGAGCAGCACCTGCCGATCCTCGTCCACGACCATGTGCGCACGGCCCTGGTAGCCGTCGGCGTGCAGCGAGGCTCCAGCGACGGAGGAGAACTCGACCTCGACCTCCCGCACGTGGTGCCCCGCCTCGCGGGCGGCCGCCGCGGTGACGCCCACGGCTGCGACCTCGGGCTCGCCGAAGACGACCTGCGGCACGGCCGTGTGATCGGCCGTCGCCACGTGTCGGCCCCAGCGGTCGTCGTCGACCGGCTCGCCCTTCGCGCGGGCGGCGATCACGTCGCCCGCGGCGCGCGCCTGGTACTTGCCCTGATGGGTGAGCAGCACGCGCCCGTTCACGTCGCCGACCGCGTAGAGCCAGTCCACGCCGGGCACCTGCAGCGTGTCGTCGGTGCGGATGTACCGGCCGGCCGCGAGCCCCACCGTCTCCAGCCCGATGTCACCGCTGCGGGGCGTGCGGCCGGTCGCGACGAGGATCTCCGCGGCGCGCACCTCACCGCCGTCGGTGGTGACGGTGACCCCGTCGGCGTCGCGCGAGACGGTCTTCGTCACGACACCCGTGCGCACGTCGACGCCGAGCGCGCGCAGCCCCTCGGCGACGAGCTCGCCGGCGAACGGCTCGACGGATCCGAGCAGGCCGCTGCGGGCGAGCACCGTGACCTCCGCGCCGAGCGAGGCGTAGGCGGTGGCCATCTCGACGGCGACCACGCCCCCGCCGATCACGACGAGCGACGGGGGGATCTCCTCGGCGCTCGTGGCCTCGCGGCTGGTCCACGGGTTCGCCTCGTGCAGCCCGGGGATCGGCGGGATCGCGGCATCGGATCCGGTGCTGATCACCACCGCCTGCCGTGCGGTGAGGGTGCGCGCACTGCCGTCGGGCTGGGTGACGGCGACCTTGCGCTCACCGCTCAGGCGCCCGTGCCCGCGCACCAGGTCGATCCCGGCCGAATCGAGCCAGGCGACCTGGCCGTCGTCCTGCCAGTGGCTGGTGAACGAGTCGCGCCGGTCGAGCACCGCGCGCACGTCGAGGCGGCCGGTCACCGCCTCCGCCGCCCCGCCGACGTGCTGTGCCGCGCGCAGCGCCTGCGGCGAGCGCAGCAGCGCCTTCGATGGCATGCACGCCCAGTAGGAGCATTCGCCGCCGACCAGCTCGCTCTCCACGATGACCGCGGTCAGTCCGCCCTGTACGGCGCGGTCCGCCACGTTCTCTCCCACCGGGCCGCCGCCCAGCACGATCAGGTCGTATTCGTCTGTCATCAGGAGCCTTCCGATCGCGGAGCGGTGAGGGTGGCGCAACGTCCGTCCCACCCTCGCAGAACGCCCGCGGCCGGGCGAGGATTCCTCACGGGTTCGTCAGATTCCGCTCCTGTCGCGCGAACGACGGGCGCGACTTCTTCCCGATCGCGCGCGAAACAGCGGGGCAACCATCCATGCGTCTGGCCGAAACATGACGTCCGTACCGTGGGGGAACTGCTCGCGCCGGATCGTCGGCGCGACGCACACCCGAAGAGCTTCACCGGCAGGAGACCCGCACATGACATCTCACTCCTCGCTCCGGCGCTCGCTGGCGGCACTCGCCGCCGCGGCCGTCACCGCGATCGCACTGAGCGCCTGCTCGAGCGGCGGCTCGGCGGCCCCGACCCCCACCGAGGGCGCATCCGACGGCGGGAAACTCAACGTCCAGCTCAGCTGGATCAAGAACGAGGAGTTCTCCGGTGAGTTCTTCGCCGACTCGAAGGGCTACTACAAGGACGCCGGGCTCACCGTCACGCTCACCCCCGGTCCGTCCACCGGCGCCGCCGAGCTGCTGTCGGGCAAGACCGACATCGCCCTCTCCGATGCGGTGTCGATCGGATCCGTCGTGGCGAGCGAGGGGGCGCCGCTGAAGATCATCGGCACCACCTATCAGAAGAACCCGTTCACGGTCCTGTCGCTGAAGAGCAAGGGCGACATCGCCACGCCCGCCGACCTCAAGGGCAAGAAGATCGGCGTCCAGGACTCGAACACCGCGCTGTTCAAGGCGCTGCTCGCCGCCAACGGGCTCACGGACAAGGACGTCACGATCGTTCCCGTGCAGTACGACCCGGCGCCCCTGCTCAACGGCGACGTCGACGGTTTCATCGCCTATCTCACCAATGAGGCGATCACGGTCAAGGCCAAGGGCGTCGAGACCACCAACCTGCCGTTCGCCGACAACGGGCTGCCCTTCGTGGCCGAGACCGTCACGACCACGGATGACATGATCGCGAAGCATCGCGAGCGGCTGAAGTCGTTCCTGGTGGCCGAGATCAAGGGCTGGACCGACGCGGTCAAGGATCCGGAAGCCGGCGCGAAGCTGGCCGTCGAGAACTACGGCAAGGACCTCAAGCTGGATCTGACGAACTCGGTCGCCGGCGCCAAGGAGCAGGCCGAGAAGCTCGTCGTCTCCGATGAGACGGCGAAGAACGGGCTCTTCACCATCTCGGACGAGCTGCAGAAGAGCACGATCAAGAGCCTGGCCGGGGCCGGCGTCACTCTGACCCCGAAGGATCTTTTCGACCTGTCACTGCTCGAGGAGGTCTACAAGGCCCACCCCGAGCTGGTGAAGTACGCGGGCTGACCTGGCCACCGCCATGTCGGATTCCGCGATCAGGGCCGAGGCCGGTGCCCAGGGCGTCGCTCTGGGCACCGGCCTGCAGATCACAGCCCTGAACAAGGTGTTCACGAGCGGCCGCAAGAGCGTCGTCGCGCTGCAGGACACCGATCTGCACACCGCACAGGGAACCTTCCTCTCGCTGCTCGGCCCGTCCGGCTGCGGGAAGTCGACGATCCTGCGCATCCTCGCCGGGCTGGAGCGCCCCACGAGCGGCACGACCCGTGTCGACGGTCGCAGCCCCGACGAGCTGCGTCGTGCGCACAAGCTCGGCATCGCCTTCCAGGACTCTGCGCTGATGCCCTGGCGCAGCGTGATGTCGAACGTGCGGCTGCCGTTCGAGATCGCCGGGCAGAGCGTCGACAAGGCGTACGTCTCGGAGCTCATCGAGCTCGTGGGCCTCACGGGGTTCGAGAAGGCCAAGCCGGCCCAGCTCTCCGGCGGCATGCGCCAGCGCGTCTCGATCGCACGCTCGCTGATCCTCAAGCCCGACGTGCTGCTGTTCGACGAGCCGTTCGGCGCCCTCGACGACATGACCCGGCAGAAGCTCAACCTCGAGCTGCTGCGGATCTGGACCGAGAAGCCGGCGACCACGCTGCTGGTCACCCATGGCGTGTCCGAGGCGATCTTCCTCTCCGATCAGGTGGCGGTGATGAGCCCGCGTCCAGGGCGCGTCAAGGCCGTCATGACGATCGATCTGCCGCGCCCGCGCACACCCGAGATGATGCGCACGCCGGAGTTCCACGCCTACGTCGACGAGGCATCCGAACTGCTCTTCGGCGTCGGGGGCGCCGCGGCCGATGACCACTGACGCGCGCACCGCGCTCGCCGGGCGACGTCTGCCGCCGTGGGCGATCGGCGTGATCGGCGCCGTGGTGCTGTTCGCGCTCTGGTGGATCGTCGCGGCGGCCTTCGGCAGGAGCGCGGTGGGCACGATCACCGTGCCGACCCCGCCCCAGGTGCTGGCCGGCTTCGCGCGCAGCGGATGGACCTACTACGAGCAGAACTTCGCGGTGACGCTCGCCGAGGCCGGGATCGGCTATCTGTGGGGCAACGGGCTGGCGCTGCTGCTGTCCGCAGTCGTGCTCGTGATCCCGAAGCTGGAGGGTGTGGCGATGCAGCTCGCGATCACGACCTACTGCGTCCCGATCGTGGCGGTGGGCATGCTCGCCGTCGTGCTCATCGGGCCTCCTGCCGCGGCAGGGCAGCCGAGCGGAACCGCGGTCTTCCTGGCCGCTCTGTCGGTGTTCTTCACGACCGTGGTGGGTGCTCTGCTGGGGTTGAAGTCGGCAGACCGGGCGAGCCTCGACGTCGTCACCGTGTACGGCGGATCCGCCTTCACCCAGCTCGTCAAGGTGCGCTTCATCGCGGCCCTGCCCGCCGTGCTGAACGCGCTGCAGATCGCCGTGCCGGCGGCGTTCCTCGGCGCGGTGCTCGGCGAGTTCTTCGGCAAGATCGAGCGGGGCGTCGGTCTCGCCATGATCCTCGCCCAGCAGAACTCCGACGCCGCCGTCGTGTGGGGCCTGGCGCTCGCGAGCGGCGCGGTCGCCCTCGCCGGGTTCGCGCTGGTCGGGCTGGCCGCGAGATCCCTCACCCCGTGGTCGAAGGGAGCGTCGCGATGACCGTGATCACCGTCACCGCCGCGCAATCCATCGTGGACGTCGGCGCCCGACTGCGGCGCGAGCGCACCCGGCGGGTGCTCTCCGCCGGAGGCTGGGGACTGCTCACCTTCCTGCTGACCCTGCTCACGGTCGGCATCCTCTGGGTCGGCGTGCTCTGGCTGTCGGGCGTGTCCCCGCTCATCGCCAAGGGCCCCGTGGATGTGTGGCGATATCTGTTCGTCGTTCCGGCCGCTGCGGCGAACCGGGAACTCATCCTCGGCAATCTCGCCGTGACGCTCGGCCACTCGGCGATCGGATTCGCGGCAGGTCTGGTCGTCGCGCTGCTCGGCGCTGCGGCCTTCCAGCTGAGTCGCGGCGTCGAGCACGCGCTCATGCCGGTCGCGATGCTGCTGCGCTCCGTTCCGCTCATCGCCATGGCTCCGGTGATCATCATGATCTTCGGGCGCGACCTCTGGACCGTCGCCGTGATCGGCGGCATCGTCGTGCTGTTCCCGGCGCTGGTGAACATCTCGTTCGGCCTGAAGTCGGCGTCCGCGCAGATGAACGATCTCGTCGAGGTCTACGGCGGCGGAGCCTGGGCCAAGCTGCGGAAGGTGGCGATGCCCGCGTCGCTTCCCGCCTTCTTCGCCGCGGTGCGCATCTCGGTTCCCGGCGCGATCACGGGCGCACTGCTGGCCGAATGGCTGGCGGTCGGCGGCGGGATCGGCGGTTCGATCGGCGGCTTCATCCCGCAGGCGCAGTTCACCGCGCTGTGGACATCGGTCGTGGTGGTCACCGTCGTCTCGCTCCTGCTCTACAACGTGATCCAGATCGTGGAGGACGTCGTCCTGGCCCGGATGGGCATGCGTCCGCAGGCGGCGTAGCGGCCGGTTCCTCGCAGTCGGTCACTCCCGCGCGGACGGGGAGGCCACCACCGACGGATCCAGGATCTCGATGACCAGCGGATCATCGGATCCGGACTCCCGGATCCGCCAGACCCGCGCGCCCGCGCCCACGCCCGGCACCTGGGTCTGCAGGAGCATCCTGGATCGGGCGGTCGGACGCTCCCACGTCGCGGACGACCGGCCCTGCGACGTGTCGACGGTGAGCTCGAACCGATCCACGCCGCCGTCCTCGATCGTCGACACGGTACGCGCGATGACCGTGCCGTCGAGCCTCTCGATGCGACCCGCCGCTGCACGCCAGCGCGTCCGCGCGCGCACCCTCGACGCGCTATGGGCCAGTGCACCGATGTAGACGAGCCAGAGCACGACGACGACCACCCCGATGAACACCGTGAAGAGCACGGAGAACCAGACGCCCGGGGTCGGCATCGTCCAGAGCGGGACGACCGCGCCCGCCCCGACGACCGTGGCGAGGAGCAGCAGCACCACGAAGACAACACGGGCGCCCGACCGCATCGCACCCCGGATCGGGAGCTCGGCGGGTGGAACCGGATCCGGCCAGCGCTCGAGCAGCACCACCACCTGGCCGACGGACGCCGAGGGCGGAGGGGTCATGGCAGGAGTTTAGAGGCAGGACTCAGCGCGCGAGCAGCAGGTGCGTCGGCGTGGGAGCGGGGGTGCGATGCCGGACCCGGCCCGGTGCTCCGGTGCGCTCGTCGAGCTCGAGCACGCTGATCTCGTCCGAGCGCTGGCCCGCGACGAGCAGCGCCCCGTCGTGCACGAGGTGGTGGCGCGGCCAGTCCACGCCCGCGTCGGCGAGCGCGAGGGGTTCGACGCGCTCACCGGATCCGCGCACGCGCAACGCGGCGACCGTGTTGCTGCCGCGCACTCCGGCGTACAGGGTCTCGCCGTCGCGGGAGCGGCTGAGCTCGGCCGGGTAGTCGTGCCCGGGCGTCACGATCGCCGACACCGGGGCGCCGGAGACCAGCCCCCAGTGCCCCTCACGGTCGGCGGCGAGCGTGAACAGCTCGCACGAGTACTCGGTGACCACGTGCAGGTGCCCGCTGGGATGCACGACCATGTGCCGCGGCCCGGATCCGCGCGGCAGCACGACCTCATGGTCGAGCGTCAGCCCCGACGCCGCAGGACGCCAGATCCGCACGAGGTCGTAGCCGAGGTCAGTCGTGGCGATCCGCCCGTCGGGCAGGAACACCGCGGCGTGCGCGTGCGAGACCCGGGGATCGCCGTTCGGATCCAGACGGTTCGGATCCGAGGCGTACGGATCCGTGGCGGCCATCGGATCCGCGCGGTCCTCCAACGCGTCTGCGCTTTCGCCCTGGCCGCCCTCGCGGCCGCCGAACAGGGCCGCCCGCAGCTCGGCCGCCTTGTCGCGCGCATCCGGCACGAGCGCTCCGGCCCCGTCCAGCCCGATCCGCACCACGCGGCCGTCGCCGTAGCAGCTCGCCACGAGGAACCGCCCGTCCGGGGCGACGGCGAGGTGGCACACGTACTGCCCCGCTGCGACGGGCCGCCCGAGCGGGCGCAGAGCGTTCTCGCCGGTGCGCGTGAACGCGGCGACCTCGCCGGATCCCTCCAGCGCCGCGTAGACGACGTCGAGCGTCGGGTGCTGCGCGAGCCACGACGGCGACGGCGCGGGCGCAACGGCGCCGCGATAGGCGAGGGTCGTCGGGCCGCGTCCCTCATCGACCGCCAGCACGCCGATGCCGTCGGCCGGCCCGTCCATGTCGACGCCGTAGCCGCCGACCCAGAATCGCGTCATCGCTCGCCCCAGATCCGTCTCTGTGCGTCAAACCGTTGTCGTGGGCCCCGAAAACCCACCGTTTGACGCAACAGACGGAGAGGGAGAGAGGGCGGGTGGTCAGTCGACGAGATCGTGCCGGACGATGACCTGGTCGCGCTCCGGACCGACCCCGATCACCGAGATGCGGGTGCCGCTCATCTTCTCCAGCGCGAGCACGTAGTCCTGGGCGTTCTTGGGCAGGTCCTCGAACCGGCGCGCGGAGGAGATGTCCTCCTGCCAGCCCGGGAAGTACTCCAGGATCGGCTTCGCGTGGTGGAAGTCGCTCTGGTTCACCGGCACATCGTCGAAGCGCACCCCGTCGACGTCGTAGGCGACGCACACCGGGACCTGCTCCAGACCGTCGAGGATGTCGAGCTTGGTGAGCACGAGGTCGGTGATGCCGTTCACACGAGTCGCGTAGCGGGTGATCGGCGCGTCGTACCAGCCCACCCGGCGCGGACGCCCGGTGGTGGTGCCGAACTCGAAGCCGCGCGCCCGCAGCCAGTCGCCCTGCTCGTCGAAGAGCTCGGTGGGGAACGGGCCGGATCCGACGCGCGTCGTGTAGGCCTTCACGATGCCGACGATGCGGTCCAACCGGCCGGGGCCGACGCCGGATCCGGTCGCCGCGCCACCGGCGGTCGCCGAGGAGGAGGTCACGAACGGGTAGGTGCCGTGGTCGACGTCGAGCATGGTGGCCTGGCCGCCCTCGAACACGACGACCTCGCCGCGCTGCAGCGCGTCGTCGAGCAGGTGGCCGGTGTCTGCGACCATCGGCCGGAGCCGCTCGGCGTAGGAGAGCAGGTCCTCGACGATCTCGTCGCACGTGATCGCGCGGCGGTTGAAGACCTTCACCAGGAGGTGGTTCTTCTGGTCGAGCGCGCCCTCGACCTTCTGGCGCAGGATGTTCTCGTCGAACAGGTCCTGCACGCGGATCCCCACGCGGTTGATCTTGTCGGCGTAGGCCGGGCCGATGCCGCGGCCGGTGGTGCCGATCATGCGCTTGCCGAGGAAGCGCTCGGTGACCTTGTCGAGCGTGCGGTGGTACTGGGTGATGATGTGCGCGTTGGCGCTCACCTTCAGACGCGACGTGTCGATGCCGCGGGATCCGAGGGCCTCGAGCTCGTGGAACAGCACCTCCAGGTCGATCACGACGCCGTTGCCGATCACGGGGGTCACGCCGGCCGAGAGGATCCCGGAGGGCAGGAGGTGCAGGGCGTACTTCTCGTCGCCGACGACGACGGTGTGCCCGGCGTTGTTGCCGCCGTTGAACTTGACCACCCAGTCGGTGCGCTCGCCGAGCAGATCCGTGGCCTTGCCCTTGCCCTCGTCGCCCCACTGGACGCCGACGATCACGATTCCTGGCATGGGTGCATCCCCCTTGGGTGCGGCCGGTGGCCGCCGTGCTTTTCGCCGGGTTTGCACCGGCTGATGAGCTGGCCCGATCGGGCGGGGCCAGTCTATCGGAGGGGGTCCGACGCCGTTGCGGGTGCATCGACAGGGTCCAGTAACCTGCATCCATGGTGGCTTCTCCGTCCCTCACCACCGAGTGGGATCCGCTCTCCCCCGGCGCCGTCGCCGATCTGCTCGCGTCGTCGTCGGTGCGATGGTGGCTCTCCGGTGGCGCCGCGCTGGATCGATGGCTCGGACGGCCGATCCGCGCCCGCGCGAACATCGACGTCAGTACGACGGCCCGCGACCTCCGCGAGCTGGTGGCCGCTCTCCCCTCGCCGTTCAGCGCCTGGATCGCGGACGGCGATGGCTGGATCCCTCTCGCTGACTCCGGCGAGGACGTCGACGCCCATCCGGTTCTGATCCACGACGGCTCCCGCGACCACTGGGTGCTGCAGGTGAATGCGGAGGACGGCGCCGACCGGGCCTGGGTCTACAAGCGCGACCCGCGGCTTCAGCTGCCCTGGGACCGCGCCGTGCTCGACCTCGACGGCATCCCGACCGGAGCGCCCGAGGTGCAGCTCGTGTGGAAGGCGCTGCGCCCGCGTCCGGAGGACGACGCCGACAAGGAGGCGGTGCTGCCCGAGCTGTCGGCCGAGGCCCGCGCCTGGTGGGAGCGCGCGATCCTGACGATCCACCCGCACTCGACCTGGTCGATCCACGTGCGCAGTCCGTTCGCCCCGGCCAAGGCGAGCTGGAATCGCCCCCCGCGCTGACCGCCGACCGGGATCCGGATCCGGATCCGACGTCCATTCAGGTCGCACTTTCCCCGTTCAGGTCGCACTTTCTGCGGTTTCCACGCCCCCGGAACAGCAGAAAGTGCGACCTGAACCGAAGGTCGGAAGACCCGAGCGACCTGAACCGAAGGTGGGGAACACCCGACCCGCCTGAACCGAAGGTCGGAAGACCCGAGCGACCTGAACCGAAGGTGGGGAACACCCGACCCGCCTGAACCGCAGGTCGGGAAGACCCGAGCGACCTGAACCGGAGGTGGGAAGACCCGACCCACCTGAACCGACGAAGACCCACCTGAACCGAAGAAGACGCGATCAGCCGGCGACGGCCGCCGTGCGGTACTCCCCCGCAGCGACCGCCTCGAACACGACCGAGCGGAACCAGCGCTGCGCCGGCGAGAGGCTGGCGTCGTTGCGCGTGTAGAGCGACACCGGCGTGCTCTGACCCGGCCACGGCAGGTCGGCGATGTGGAGCCCGGGGAACCATCCGCGGAACACCTCCGCGACGTGCCGCGGCAGCAGCACCACCAGGTCCGTCGCCTCGAGCACGGCGGGCACGGTCGCGTACTCCTCGACGGTCAGCGACACCTGTCCCATGAGGGAGTTCTCGGTCAGCGCCTGCAGCGGGAAGACGTGCCCGCCACGCGCGGAGACGCGCACGAAGCGCCGCCCCGCGAACATGTCGGGCCCGGTCTCCGGCAGCGGATGCGCCCCCGAGCACAGCGCGACGTATTCGACGGCGCGCACCAGCGTGCGCCACAGGCGCGGGGATCCGATGAGCGACACGGTCATCGCCAGGTCGATGGTGCCGCGTACGAGGGAGTCCTCGACCGCGTCCGCGTCGAGCCGCTCCACCTGCAGGTGCGGATCCGCCCCCTCCCGGGCGAGCGCCGCCATGATCGGCGGCAGGAAGGTCTGCTCGCCGATGGAGGTCAGCCCGAGTACGAGCTCGCCCCGGAACGTGGTCGGCTCGAACACGTCGGATCCGCCCACGGTCTCGTCGATCTGGGCGAGGGCGGCATGCAGCGGCCCGAACAGTTGCGTGGCCTTCCCGGTCGGGACCATGTCGTGCCCCTCCCGCCGGAACAGCTCGTCGCCGAACTGCGCCCGCAGCCGGCGCAGGGTGTAGCTCACGGTCGGCTGCGTCACGTGCAGGCGTTCGGCCGTGGCGGTCACGCTGCGCAGTTCGTAGAGCGTGACGAACGTCCGGAGCTGGTTCAGATCGGCGAGCGGCATGTATCGATCTCCTCTATGCGGTGACGCCTGAACATCTATTGGACCATATGGAGCCCGCGTCCTAGAGTCGGCCTGAAGGGCGCCCCGCTCGACCGACTGTGACAAGGACGACACCCGGTGATCATCGACATCCACGGCCACTACACCACCGCCCCGGCGCAGCTGGGCGCCTGGCGTGATCTGCAGATCGCCTTCGCCGCCGGCGACGGCGAGGCGCCGGACCCCGCCGCGCTGCGGATCAGCGACGACGAGATCCGCGAGACGATCCGGGCCAACCAGCTGCGACTGATGGACGAGCGCGGCAGCGACGTCACCGTGTTCAGCCCGCGCGCGTCGTTCATGGCGCATCACATCGGCGATCTCGCGGTGAGCGAGACCTGGGCGCGGATCTGCAACGACCTCTGCGCCCGGGTGAGCGAGCTGTTCCCCGACCGCTTCCTGATGGGCGCGATGCTGCCGCAGTCGCCGGGGGCGGACCCTGCGAGCACCGTCGCCGAGCTGACCCGCGCGGTCGAGGAGCTCGGAGCCGTCACGGTGAACCTGAATCCGGATCCGTCGGGCGGGCTCTGGACCGCCCCCGCGCTCACCGACCGGTCCTGGTACCCGGTCTACGAGAAGCTCGTCGAATACGAGATCCCGGCGATGGTGCACGTCTCCACCTCGTGCAAGCCGGTGTTCCACACGACCGGGGACCACTACCTGAACGCCGACACCACCGCGTTCATGCAGCTGCTCAAGGGCGACCTGTTCCGGGACTTCCCCGACCTGAAGCTCGTCATCCCGCACGGCGGCGGCGCCGTGCCGTACCACTGGGGCAGGTTCCGCGGGCTCGCGATGGCCCTGGGCAAGCCCGAACTCGAGGAGCACCTGCTGCACAACGTGTTCTTCGACACCTGCGTCTACCACCAGCCCGGGATCGACCTGCTGACCCAGGTGATCCCCACGGAGAACATCCTGTTCGCGAGCGAGATGATCGGCGCCGTCCGCGATGTCGACCCCCGCACGGGCCACTACTTCGACGACACGAAGCGCTACGTGGACGCGACCGGGAACCTCGACGACGCCCAGCGCCGGCAGGTGTTCGAGACGAATGCCCGCCGCGTTTACCCCCGTCTGGACCGGGCGCTGACCGCCCGCGGACTCTGAACCGGAAGGAACGCGCCTCATGCGACTGAACGACCTCGGCATCGTCCGCACCGACATCGAGCGACCGGATCCGGCCGCCGTCACCGCCTTGAGCGCGTTCGGCGTCGCCACGATCCACGAGGCGATGGGCAGGGTCGGGCTGCTGCGCCCCTACATCCGCCCCGCCTATCCGGGCGCGAAGCTCTGCGGGCCCGCCGTCACCGTGCTGCTGCAGCCCGGCGACAACTGGATGTTCCACGTCGCGGCCGAGCAGGTGCAGCCGGGAGACGTGCTCATCGCCGGCTGCACGACCGAGAGCGAGGACGGCTTCTTCGGCGAGCTGCTCGCCACCTCGCTGCGTTCCCGCGGCTGCGCCGGACTCGTCATCGACGGGGGCGTGCGCGACGTCGCCGACCTCCAGGAGATGGACTTCCCGGTCTTCTCCCGCGCGATCAATGCGAAGGGCACGGTCAAGGCGACGCTCGGATCCGTGAACGTGCCGGTCGTCGTCGCCAACGCCCTGGTGAACCCCGGCGACGTGGTCGTCGCCGATGTGGACGGCGTCGTCGTCGTGCCGCGCGCCCTCGTCAGCGCCGTCGCGGAGGCGGCGCAGAAGCGCGAGGACAATGAGGAGTCGAAGCGGCAGCGGTTCCGCGACGGCGTGCTCGGCCTGGATCTGTACGGCATGCGGGAGCCGCTCGCGGCCGCCGGCCTGGAGTACATCGACCAGAACGACGGCGAGGACTGACATGGCGCACGGAGAGACCACCGGCGGCTTCGAGAAGTCCGAGGGCTGGCTGGACTGGTACGACGGCCCCCGCACCCCGACGTTCCGGCTGCCCGACGGCGCTGTGGATGCGCACTGCCACGTGTTCGGGCCCGGTGCGGAGTTCCCCTACGCCCCGGAGCGCAAGTACACCCCCTGCGATGCCTCGGCCGCACAATTGTTCGCGCTGCGCGACCACCTCGGCTTCGACCGCAACGTGATCGTGCAGGCCACCTGCCACGGCGCCGACAACCGCGCGCTGGTCGACGCCCTTCGGCGCAGCGACGGGCGCGCCCGCGGCGTCGCCACGGTGCGCCGCGACGTCACCGCGGAGCAGCTCGCCGAGCTGCACGAGGCGGGCGTGCGCGGCGTGCGGTTCAACTTCGTCAAGCGCCTCGTCGACCGCGTCCCCACCGACTCGCTCGACGAGATCGTCGGGAAGATCGCGCCCCTCGGCTGGCACGTGGTCATCTACTTCGAGGCCGAGGATCTGCCCGAGCTGTACGACTTCTTCTCCGCCATCCCGACCGATGTCGTCGTCGACCACATGGGCCGGCCCGACGTGACCAAGGATCCTGATGGCCCCGAGTTCGAGCTCTTCCTGAGATTCATGCGGGAGAACCCGAACGTGTGGACCAAGGTGTCCTGCCCCGAGCGGCTATCCGTGACCGGACCGCGCGCTCTCGACGGCGAGCAGCATGCGTACTCCGATGTCGTGCCGTTCGCCCGCCGCGTGGTCGAGGAGTTCCCCGACCGCGTGCTCTGGGGAACCGACTGGCCGCACCCCAACCTCAAGGACCACATGCCCGACGACGGGCTGCTGGTCGACTTCATCCCGCAGATCGCGCCGACTCCCGAGCTGCAGCGCAAGCTGCTCGTGGACAACCCCGCCCGCCTGTACTGGGCCGAGCAGACGCCGGCCGATCGAACGCAGAGCACCGGTCAGGACCGGGCCGGCGCGCGCATCACCGAAGGAGCATGACATGTCACTCGACAAGCCGTACAAGGACGTCCCCGGCACCACGATCTTCGATGCCGATCAGGCGCGCAAGGGCTACCACCTCAACCAGTTCTGCATGTCGCTGATGAAGCCCGAGAACCGTGCGCGGTTCCTCGCCGATCAGGAGGCGTATCTCGACGAGTGGCCGCTGAACCCGCGGCAGCGCCAGGCGGTGCTCGACATCGACCTGAACACCTGCATCGAAGAGGGCGGCAACATCTACTTCCTCTCCAAGATCGGCGCGACCCACGGCCTGAGCTTCCAGCAGATGGCCGGATCCATGACCGGCATGAGCGAGGCCGCCTACCGCGACATGATGGTCGGCGGCGGCCGGCGGCCCGAGGGCAACCGCCTGAAGGATCTGGACGGCTGGACGCCCCCGGTTCCCGGCGAGAAGGCCGAGACCCTGCGCGAGAACGCCCCCGCTCGGTACACCTCGGCGCTGTTCACGTCGCACGTGCCCGCGATCGGCGCCGCGATGGACCTCGGCAAGACCGAGGAGCCGTACTGGAAGAAGGTCTTCGACGGCTACCAGTGGACCAGGAAGTGGGCGAAGGAGAACACCCCGGATGTCGTGATCCTCGTCTACAACGACCACGCCACGGCGTTCGACTCCTCGATCATCCCGACCTTCGTGCTCGGCACCGGATCCGACTACCCGGTCGCCGACGAGGGCTACGGCCCGCGCCCGGTGCCCGACGTGAAGGGCTACCCCGAGCTCGCCGCGCACATCGCGCAATCCGTCATCCAGGACGACTTCGACCTCACCCTCGTCAACGAGATGGTGGTGGACCACGGGCTCACGGTGCCGCTCTCCCTCGTCTTCGGCGAGCTCGGCCCGGAGGAGCAGTGGCCGGTGCGGGTGATCCCGCTCGCGGTGAACGTCGTGCAGTACCCGGTGCCGTCGGGCCGGCGCTGCTACGAGCTCGGCCGCGCGCTGCGTCGCGCCCTGGACAAGTGGGACGGCCCCGAGCTCAACGTGCAGATCTGGGGCACGGGCGGCATGAGCCACCAGCTGCAGGGCCCGCGCGCGGGCCTCATCAACGAGGAGTGGGACAACGCGTTCCTCGACCACCTCATCGCGGATCCGAAGGGTCTGACCGAGTGGCAGCACATGGAGTACGTCGACGAGGCCGGATCCGAGGGCATCGAGCTCGTCGACTGGCTGATCGCACGGGGCGCGATGGACGACCAGTTCGGCGGCGGCGCCCCCGAGACGAACCACCGGTTCTACCATGTGCCGGCATCGAACACCGCGGTGGGGCACCTGGTGCTGTCGAACCCCGTCGCGACGCCGGAGAGCGCCGCCGCCGGTGGCGAGACCGAGGTCCCGGCATCCGAGCCCGTCCCCGGCACCGCCACGGTTCCGGCGACGGTCTGACCTGCGACCCCCTGAGGAGACCCCTATGACAGAGATGATCCGCATCGCCGTCGTCGGCGCCAACGGCGCCTTCGGCATGAAGCACCTCGACGGCCTGGCGAACATCGAGGACGCCGAGGTCACCGTCGTCAGCGCCACCTCTCAGGAGAAGGCCGATGCGGTCGCCGCGCAGTACGGCGTGCCGAACGCGGTCGTCGGCCTCGACGCGGTGCTCGCGCGCGACGACGTCGACGCCGTGATCCTCGCCACGCCCACCGGCCTGCACGCCGCCCAGGCGCAGGCCGTGCTGGCCGCCGGCAAGCACGTGCAGGTGGAGATCCCGCTGGCGGACTCGCTCGCCGACGCCGAGGCGGCCCTCGCCGCCAGTGAGGCCGCCGGCCGGATCGCGATGGTCGGGCACACCCGGCGCTTCAACCCCTCGCACCAGTACCTGCACGACCGCATCACCGCCGGCGAGCTCGCCGTGCAGCAGATGGACGTGCAGACGTACTTCTTCCGGCGCAGCAACACGAACGCGAAGGGCGAGGCACGCTCCTGGACCGACCACCTGCTCTGGCACCACGCCGCGCACACGGTCGACCTGTTCGCGTATCAGGCCGGCCGGATCGTGCAGGCGAACGCGATCCAGGGCCCGGTCCACCCCGAGCTGGGCATCGCGATGGACATGTCGATCCAGCTGAAGAGCGAGACCGGGGCGATCTGCACCCTCTCCCTATCGTTCAACAACGACGGGCCGTTCGGCACGTTCTTCCGCTACATCGGCGACACCGGCACGTACATCGCCCGCTACGACGACCTGTACACCGGCCGGGACGAGCAGATCGATGTCGCAGGCGTCGCCGTCAGCATGAACGGCATCGAGCTGCAGGACCGGGAGTTCGTGAGCGCGATCCGCGAGGGCCGCGAGCCGAACTCCTCGTTCCGTCAGGTGATCGACTGCTACCGGGTGCTGGGCGCTCTGGAGGAGCAGCTGGCGTGAAGCTCCCCCGGATCGGGCTCGGCTGCATGTCGCTGAGCCATGCCTACGGAACGCCGCCCTCGGAGGACGGCGGGCTGAGGCTGCTCCGCGCCGCGCTCGACGACGGGATCGGGATGCTCGACACCGCGACGCTCTACGGCGGAGGCCGCAACGAGGAGCTCGTGGGCCGGGCGCTCGCCGGGCGTCGCGACGAGGTGGTGCTCGCGAGCAAGGGCGGCATGGCACTCGTCGACGGCGTCAAGCGCATCGACGGGCGGCCCGAGACGTTGCGCGCCCAGGTGGACGCCTCGCTCGGGCGGCTCGGAGTGGAGCGCATCGACCTCTACTACCTGCACCGCTGGGACCGGTCGGTTCCGATCGGGGAGAGCGTCGGCGCCCTGGCCGAGCTCGTCGCCGCAGGAAAGATCGGCGCGATCGGCCTCTCCGAGGTCTCGGTCGCTCGCCTGCGCGAAGCCCTGGCCGTCGCCCCGATCGCGGCCGTGCAGAACGAGTACTCGCTGTGGAGCCGCAACCCCGAGCTCGGCATGCTGGACGCGACCCGCGACGCCGGAGTCGCACTGGTCGCGTTCTCGCCGATCGCGCGCGGCTTCCTCGGCGACGCGGTACGGGATCCGCAGGAGCTCGTTGCGAACGACATCCGGCGCTCGATGCCCCGCTTCCTCCCGGAGCACTGGCCCGCCAACGCCGCGTTGCTGCCCGCCTGGCGTGCGCTCGCCGCCGAGACCGGCTGCACGCCCGCGCAGCTCGCGCTCGCCTGGCTGCTCTCGCGCGGGCCCCACGTGGTGCCGATCCCCGGCACGACCAGGATCGATCACCTGCGCGAGAATCAGGCCGGGGCGGAGCTCGTCGTCGACGCGACGCTGCTCGCCCGTGCCGGGGTGCTGATCGACACCGCCACGGTCTCCGGACCGCGGTACGCCGCGGGCCCCGCGGCCGAGGTGGACGCCGAATCGTTCGAGGACGCCGCATGAGAGCGATCTCATCCATGGCCACCCGGCACCTGCTCGGCGACCTGTTCACCGCGGCGAGCGCCGCGGGACTGCCGCCGGTCGACCTGACCTCCGTCGGCGGCGTGGACGCGGCCGCCCGGGTGGCCGACGGGGAGCCGTTCGATCTGGTGATCCTCGCCGACGACGCACTCCACCGTCTCGCCGCGGACGGACGGGTCGCCGCTGACACGGTGACCCCACTCGTCCTCTCGCAGGTGGCGGCAGCCATCCCGGCCGAGGGAGAAGGGCCGGCAGCCCGTGCCGAGGGATCGGCGTTCCCCGACACGGCAGGCTTCCGTGCCGCGCTGCGCGCTGCGGACCGGATCGGCTACTCCACCGGGCCGAGCGGCACCGCCCTGATCCGGATGATCGAGGCGTGGGCTCTCAGGGACGAGCTCGGCCCGCGTCTCGTGCAGGCCCGACCGGGGGTGCCCGTGGCGACGCTGCTCGCGCGGGGCGAGGTCGCGATCGGCCTGCAGCAGCTCAGCGAGCTGGTCGGGCAGCCCGGGATCCGGATCCTCGGCGTCCTGCCCGAGGACTCCGCGATCGACACCGTCTTCTCGGGAGCCGTGGCGACCGCAGCAGCCGATCCGGTCGGGGCGGCAGCGCTCCTCGCGTTCCTCGCCTCCGCGGAGGCCGCGCCGGTCAAGGCGGCGCACAGTTTCGCCGCGCCGTGAGGCAGGCTGGTGCGCATGGCGAACTCCCCCACCGGAGATTCCGTGGCCGATCGGCTGATCCGGGTCCTCGCGACCTTCACGCCGACGCGCACCGTGCAGACGGCCTCGGAGATCGGCCGACGCGCACAGCTTCCTCGGTCGACCGCGCATCGTTTCATCGGCGAGCTGGTGACCGCCGGGCTGCTCGAGCGCGACGAGGACAAGCGCATCCGCGTCGGCATGCGCCTGTGGGAGCTCGCGACCCGCTCCTCGCAGGCGCTTCGGCTGCGACAGGCGGCGATGCCGTCGATGGAGCGCGTGCAGCAGCGCATCAAGGAGCACACCCAGCTGGCGATCGAGGAGCAGGGCACGGCACTGTTCCTGGAGCGTCTGTCGGCTCCGGATTCGGGGGCCAACGTCACGCGCGTCGCCGGCCGCCTCCCGCTGCACGCCTCGTCCTCGGGGCTGGTGCTGCTCGCCTTCGGCGACCGGGACCTGCAGGAAAGCATCCTCGCCGCCCCTCTGCCGGCCATCTCTGCGGAGACCATCACCGATCCGGCCGTGCTGCGCAGGAAGCTCGCCGAGGTGCGCCAGCTGGGGCACGCGGTCGCGCCCGGATACGTCGAGGGTGTCTCCACCGGGGTGGCGGTGCCCATTCGGGATGAGACGGGCACGGTGATCGCGGCGCTGTCGATGGTGCTGCGCCGCGAGATGCCGGTCGACGACGCGCTGGTCGAGTTGCACCGCGCCGCGAAGGAGATCGAGGGCGCGCTCGGCGGGCGGCGTCCCGGAGATCGTTGACTCGATTCCCGTTCAACGGGAACTATGCCCTTCGCCTCTCACCTCGGGCCTCAGGATGGATTCTCGAGAGTCCGGTCCCCGTCCGGAGCAGCTCGCATGCGCCGAAGGAGACGACATGACCACCATCCGCACCCGCGTCGCGATCATCGGCGCCGGCCCCGCCGGCCTGTTCCTCTCGCACCTGCTGGATCGCGCCGGCATCGAATCGGTGGTCATCGACTCCCGCACGCGCGACGCCGTGGAGAACACCATCCGCGCCGGGATCCTCGAGCACGGCACGGTCGAGGCGCTCGTCGAGACCGGGGCCTCCACCCGGGTGCTGACCGACGGGCATCGCCACGAGGGCATCGAACTCCGCGTCGACGGCGAGGGCCACCGGATCGACTTCCAGGATCTCGTCGGCCGCAGCGTGTTCCTGTACCCGCAGCACGAGGTGCTCCGCGATCTCATAGCGGCGCGCCTCGCGGCCAGTCAGGACCTCCGGTTCGGGGTCACGGCGACGCGCATCGAGGATCCGGAGTCCGGCTGCCCGCGGGTGGTGACCGTGGGCGACGACGGCGCCGAGCTCGTCATCGAGGCCGACTTCGTGGTCGGAGCGGACGGCTCACACAGCGTCGCGCGCACCGCGTTGAGCGGCGCCCGCAGCGGATACTTCCGCGAGTACCCGTTCGCCTGGTTCGGCATCCTCTGCGAAGCCCCGCCGAGCGCGCCCGAGCTCATCTACAGCAACTCCGCCCAGGGGTTCGCGCTGATCAGTCAGCGCAGCGAATCCGTGCAGCGGATGTACTTCCAGTGCGATCCCGGCACGGATCCGGAGTCGTTCTCCGAGGAGCAGTTGTGGTCCGAGCTGCAGGCGCGGGTGCCGGGGACGACCCTCGTGGAGGGCCCGATCTTCCAGCGCGACGTGCTGCGGTTCCGCAGCTTCGTGGCGCAGGATCTGCGACGCGGTCGCCTCGCCCTGGTCGGCGACGCCGCACACACCGTCCCGCCGACCGGCGCCAAGGGGATGAACCTGGCAGTGGCGGACGTGCTGGTCCTGGAGAAGGCGCTGAGCGCGCTCCTGCTCGAGAACGACGACCGGCCCATCGAGGCCTACGCCGAAACGGCGCTGCGCCGGATCTGGAAGGCCCAGCACTTCTCCTGGTGGATGACGAGCATGCTGCACGTGAGCCCCGACGCCTCCGAGTTCGACCGGCGGCGCCAGATCGGCGAACTGCGTTCCGTCGTGGAGTCCCGCGCCGGCCGCACGTACCTCGCCGAGGCGTACACCGGCTGGCCTCTCGAGGGCTGAACCGCCGACAGATACGGAGCCCGTCCAGGCTCAGGGCCGACCCGGTCGATAGGGTGAGATCCGCAGCGCGGCACCGTGCGATGGAGGCACCGTGCTGATCGAGAGTCAGCGCTGCCGGAGACACCACGATGATCGAGCCGACGGACCAGCCCCCCGCGGGCCCGCGCGCGATGCCCGCCGGAGCCACGCGACGCGAGGCGCGCCTGCGCCGGGAGTCTCTCGCGAGCACTGAATTCGAGGTCCCGCAGCTCGCTCCGTCGCTCGCCCCGCCCCGTGTTCAGCCACTTCCTCAGCCACTGGTCCCGACGACGGGCGCGGCACCGACTCCGTCGCCGCGACGCGAGGCGCGCCTGCGCCAGGCGGGGTCCGTGCCGGCGGCCGAACCCGTCGATCCCGGGCCGACGACCGGATCCGCACCACGCAGGCGTCGCGCGATCGTCTGGCTCGGCATCGCCGCCGCGCTCGTGTTGATCGCCGGGCTCGGATTCGGACTGTGGCTGGTGCGCGCACCGGAGTCAACAGCCGCCGACAGCCCGCACGTCGCCGCGCCCGTGGATCCGATCGCCGAGCGCGGTTTCGAGGGCGCGGGGTCGCCGTCCGCCCCCGCCCCGCCGCGCACGCCATCGCCCACCCCGACCCCGCCGACCGCCGTGCCGCCGGTGGAGACGGTCGTGACCCCGACGCCTGTCGATTCCGGTCAACACGATCAGACCGCAGACGGCGGATCCGCCCCGACCTCATCCGCGCCGCAGCCGGCGCCGGCCCCCGGAAGCCCGACCCCCGGCAACCCGGCGCCCGCCCCCGCCCCCGTGGCACCGGCGCCGCTCGCGTTCACGGGGCTCACCGAGAACACCACGCTGGGGCTTCTCGGCATCAGGATCCTCGCGAGCGACACCCTGTCGCTCGCGGGCCAGCCAGGAGCCACCGCGACCGTGTCCTACGACTCCGCGCGGGCCGGATCCGTGACCTTCGACGGCGCAGGCCGTGCCACCGTCACCGTCAACGGCTCGCTGGTCGACCTCGGCGACCCGGTCATCACCGTCGCCTACTCCGATGGCACGGCCGGCTCCGTCCTCCGGGCTCGGCGCAGCGCGATCTGAGCCGCCTCGTTCGCAGTCCCCGGCGCGTGGCCGCATGCTGGCCGGATCTCGGCGAGGGATGGCGGTCGTCGTTCTCGACCGATGTCCGCGGCCCCTGCGACGATCGAAGGATGACCGAGACCACGCCGGAACGGACCAGCCTGCCTGCATCGGGCAGTGGCACGATCACGCCGACCCCGCCGCGCAACGGCGCCCTGGTCCTGACGGCGGCCGTGGTGACGGTCGTGCTCTGGGCCTCGGCGTTCATCGGCATCCGCGGCGCCGGTCCCCATTTCGATCCCGGCGCACTGGCGCTGCTGCGCATGGCGGTCGGCACCGTGGCGCTCACCGTCATCGCGCTGAGACGCGGGATCCGCCTGCCGTCGCGACGGCACTGGCTGCTCGTCGCCGTCTGGGGCGTGGGCTGGTTCTGCGTCTACAACCTGGCGCTCAACGCCGCGGAGCACAGCCTCGACGCCGGCACCGCGGCGATGGTGGTCAACCTGGCCCCGCTCATGGTGGTCGTCTTCAGCGGGCTCTTCCTGCGCGAGGGCTTCCCGAAGCCGTTGCTGATCGGAGCCCCGATCGCGTTCGGCGGCGTCGTGCTGATCGGTCTGAACTCCGGGGCGAAGAACGGCGCCTTCGACATCGCCGGCCTGCTGCTCGCGCTGCTCGCCGCGGTCATGTATGCGGGGTGCACGCTGCTGCAGAAGCACCTGCTGAGCGCCGGCACCGACGCGACCACGCTCACCTGGCTGGGCGCCGCCGTCGGAACGATCGCCCTGCTGCCCTGGACGGGCAGCCTCGTGGGGTCGCTGCAGACCGCACCGCTCGACGCGACGCTCTGGGTGGTCTACCTCGGCATCTTCCCGACCGCGATCGCCTTCACCACCTGGGCCTACGTGCTGCAGCGCAGTACCGCCGGGCAGACCTCGGCGACCACCTACGTGGTTCCGGCGATCGCGATCCTGCTGTCGTGGCTGATCCTCGGCGAGGTGCCGACGCCCCTCATGTTCCTCGGCGGCGCACTCTGCCTGCTCGGGGTGCTCGTCACGCGGCTGCGGTGGCGGCGGCGCGACCGCACAGCCTGAGAACGGAGCTCACCGCGGGCGAAGGCCCGAACCGCCGCTCACGCGACGGCGATCTCCATCAGGATGTCCGCGCGGGCGTAGTAGTCGGCGACCGGAAGCTCGGTGCGCGTGATGCGCCGGAATCCCGTCTCCTCATAGAGGTGGAGAGCCGCCTCCAGGCGCGAGTTCGTGCCGAGGAAGACGCGTCGCCCGTGCAGCTCGGCCGCGCGACGCAGGGCCGCCGCGATCAGCCGGCGCCCGATCCCCGCCCCCTGCGCGTGCGGCGCGACGGCCATCTTCGCGAGCTCGAAGACGCCGTCCCCGTACGACAGGAGGGCGATGCACCCCACCGCCGCGTCGTCCGCGTCCCGCGCGATGAGGACGTCTCCTCCTGGGGTCATGACGCGTCCGACCGGGTCGGCGAGGATCGCCCGGTCCTCGTCCGTGAGCGTGAAGAGGCGTGAGATCCACTCCTCGTTGATCTCGCGGAACGCGACCTGGTCGGCCTGGCTGGAGAGGGAGCTGATGCGGATATCGGGGAGAGCGGCGGGCACACATCGATCCTCGGTCGGCGAGATCAAGAAGTCCAATACACCTCCGCACGCGATTCGATAGGTTTCACTGATGGATCCGCGCATCGAGCTGCGACACCTCCGATACTTCCTGGCGGTCGCGGAGGAACTGCATTTCGGGCGGGCGGCGGCCCGTCTGCACATCGCCCAGCCCGCGCTCTCGCAGCAGATCCGCCAGCTCGAAGACCTCCTGGGCGCCCCTCTCCTCCGGCGCACCTCTCGCGTCGTCGAGCTCACCGCGGCCGGGCGGGCGTTCCAGCCGCGCGCGCGCGATCTGCTCGGGAGGCTCTCCGACGATCTCGATGAGGCGCGCCGGGTCGCGCGAGGGGAATCCGGTCGGCTCGACATCGCCTTCGTGTCCTCCGCCTCGAGCACGATCGGAGGCCTGCTGCGCCGCGTGTCCGACGAACGGCCCGATGTCCTCGTGCGCCTGCACGAGGGGTTCACCAGCACCGTGGTCGATCGGATCGCGAACGGCGTCGTCGACCTCGGCATCGTCCGCGACGCCGACGATCATCCCGGTCTGTCCCTCACGACGCTCTTCGAAGAGCGCTTCACGGCGGTGCTGCCCGCCGGCCATGACCTGGCCGCACGGCGCCGGGTTCACGCCGCCCAGCTCTCCGCCTGGCCGCTCGTGCTCTTTCCGCCCTCGGCCGGCGCCCAGGCCTTCGCCCGTAACATGCAGCCCTTCCATGAGGCGGGAGCGGATCCGGACATCGCCTTCCACGCCTCCGAATGGAACACGATCCTGCACCTCGTGGCGCACGGTCTCGGGGTGACCATCGCCCCGCTCAGCGCCGCCCTCGCGCTGCCGGACGGAGCCGTCGCCGTGCCTCTCTCCGGCACCGACGCCCGCAGCCGCATGCAGATCATCCACCGCACGGGCGACGACAACCCGCTGGTCGGCGCCTTCGCCGCCATGGCCCGGCGGGCGGCCGAGACCCGGGACTGACGTGCTCCCGCGCTTGGCGCTGCTCCGCGGCCGGCAGCGACCCCGAGGCTGGGACGCCTCGGCGGATCAGCTCAGGCCGTCGCGCCGGGGCGCGCCACCCGAAGCGCGGCGAGCACCAGTACCGTCCCGACCACCCAGGCGGCGGGGGCCGATCCCGCGACGAGGATCGTGACGACGCCCGCCACGCCGAGCAGCGCGGACACCGTGGCGCGTCCCGCGTCGACCGAGATCATCGCAGACTCGCGCGCGGCCTCGCGCCGTCCGACGCGGGCGACGGCGAGCGCCACCACGACGAGCACGGCCGCGAACCACAGGGGCCGGCCCGCCCACCATTCGGCGCTGAGCGGCACGGGCAGGGTGAGCGGCGAGATCAGCAGCGCCCCGGCGAGCGCGACCACCACGAGCATGTGCCACGAGTAGATCGTCATCGCCCTGGCGTTGATCCAGCCCACCGCGGCGGCGATGCGCGGGCCGGCGGCCCAGGTGCGCAGCCGGGAGCGCAGAGCGAGGAAGAGGGCGGTCTGCGCGACACCGGCCACGACGAGGATCGCCATCGGCGGGTTGAGCGCGGTGATGAGGTCGGCCGGCGCGGCGCCGGTGAGGATCAGCACCCCCGCGACGGCGACGGCGACGCTTGCGATCGCGAGCAGCGGTGCACGGCGCAGCCGGTCGAGGGATCCGTCCGCGATCGCGAAGCCGAACTGCTGCAGCAGCAGCCACACGAAGGCCATGTTCACCAGTCCGATCGCGGTGACGCCGGTCGCGCCGCGCACGATGTCGACGGCGACGACCCCTGCCGCGAGCGCGACGACGGTGGGAATCCGGTGCCGCTCGTGCAGCCGGACCATGACCGGCACGAGGGCGGAGCAGCCGAGGTAGACGCCCAGGAACCACAGCGGCTGGCTGATCCGGAATCCGGCCGTGGCGACGACGTCCGCCGGAACCCCGGCGAGCACGAGACCGGCCAGCAGCACCGCGGTCGCCAGGATCGCGCCGGACGCCGGGACCAGCAGCCGGCGCATCCGCCCCGCCACGTAGTCGCCAGTGGTGGCACCCTTCGCCCGCTGCCGTGTCCACTGCGTATGCGACGCGAACCCGCCCAGCACGAAGAACAGCGGCATGATCTGCAGGGCCCAGGTGAGCGGTGCGGACCCGTCCCAGCCCTCCATGGCATTGCGCAGGATCGGGGATCCGTCGGCGGCCACGCTCACCCCGACCATGAGCGAATGCAGCAGCACCACGACGCCCAGCAGGATCGCCCGCACTCCGTCGACGGCGGTGTCGCGGGTGACCGCGGCGGGAGCGGATCCGGGGACGGCGACGGGTGCCGAGGGCGCGGGAGCTGACGCGAGGACGGGGGTGAGGAGTGCCATGCCTCTAAGGTCGGCCTCCGGTCATGCCCTCCGCGTCCCGCTGCGGAGCCGGATCCACCCCCTACTGCGGTATCACGCCGTAGGTGTCGCAAGTCCGCGATGGCGAGCGCGAGTTCGGCGCGACTGCGCTAGGAAGGGATGACGGCGCATCGCGTCGCACAGACCAGGGGGAATCATGACCTATCCGCAGGATCCGCAGCCCGGATCTCCCTATCAGCCCACGCCGCAGTATCAGCCCGCGCCGCCGTATCCGATGGTGCAGCACCCTGCGAACGGCCAGCCGTACTACCCGATGCCGGCCTACCTCGCGGCACCGGCGCCCAAAGGCCTGAGCATCGCGTCCATGGTGCTGGCGCTCGTCTCGATCCTGTTCGGCTTCACGTTCCTCGTTCCGATCGCGGCCCTGATCCTGGGCATCGCGGGCCTGCGCAAGGAGCCGGCGGGACGCGGCATGGCCGTGGCCGGCGTGATCATCTCGAGCCTGATCCTGCTGGTGTGGGCGCTGATCCTGATCCTGTTCCTCGTCGTCGGGCTGTCCGTGTTCGGCGTCGCGGTCTCGCAGACGGGCTGAGCCGGTCTCAGCCGGCGGGCTCAGCCGAGCTCCGCAGACGAGCCGACCCGCCTCAGCCGACGGGCTCTGCGGATCTCAGCCGGCGGGCGCGACCAGGCCGGCGTCGTAGGCGAGGATCACGGCCTGCACACGGTCGCGCAGCCCCAGCTTGGAGAAGATCCGGCTCACATGCGTCTTGACGGTCTGCTCGGCGAGGAAGAGGTCCGCCGCGATCTCGCGGTTCGACTGCCCGCGCCCGATCAGCACGAGGATCTCGTGCTCCCGTTCGGTGAGCCCCTTCAGGCGCAGCTCGGCGCTGTTCGATCGCGGACGGCTCTCGGCGAACCTCTCGAGCAGCCGCCGGGTGATCCGCGGGGCGAGCAGGGCGTCGCCGGCCGCCACCACGCGCACCGCCTGCACGAGCTCCTCCGGCAGGGCGTCCTTGAGCAGGAACCCGCTCGCCCCCGCCCGCAGGGCCTCATGCACGTATTCGTCGGCGTCGAACGTGGTGAGCACGAGCACGGCCGGCGGCGTGCGGCCGTCGCGCTCGGCGGCGGCGATGATCCGGCGGGTCGCCTCGATGCCGTCGAGGTTCGGCATCCGCACGTCCATCAGCACCACCTCGGGGCGCAGTCGGCGTGCCTCGTCGACCCCCTCCGCGCCGTCCGCGGCCTGCCCGACGACCTCCAGCCCGTCCTGCGCCTGCAGGATCGCGGCGAAGCCCGCCCGGAGCATGGCCTGGTCGTCCACGATGAGCACCGTCGTCATGCCTCCTCCTCCCGCGGGATGCGCACCTGCAGCACGTACCCGCCATCGCCCGTGACGGCCGCGGCGACCGTGCCGCCCATCGCCTCGACCCGCTCGCGCATGCCGCGGAGGCCGTGCCCTCCGTCGTCCGCACGCGGCGCGGCCGCCCGCGTCGGGGCCGCGTTGCGGATCCTGATCCCGCGCTCCGTCGGCGTCTCGGTCCAATCGATCTGGGTCGCCGCGCCCGGCGCGTGCCGGGCGACGTTGCTCAGCCCCTCCTGCACCACGCGGTAGGCGGTGAGTCCCAGCAGCGGGTCGCTCCGCTCGGCGGGGGTGAGCTGCCAGGACCCGGTCTCCGCGACGGGTGCGAGATCGTTCGCCCGGGCGACGAGTGCGGGAAGGTCGTCGAGCCCCGGCTGCGGCGCGTGGTCCGCACCGCCCTCCTCATCGCGGAGCAGCCCGAGGATCACGCGCATCTCCTTCATCGCGGACCGCGCCGTGGCGGCGACCTCGTCGAACTCGGCGGCCGCCTCCGCGGGCAGATCCGGCATCCGGTACCGCGCGCTGGCCGCGCGCACCTGGATCGCGGACATGCCGTGCGCAACCACGTCGTGCAGCTCGCGGGCGATGCGCGCCTTGTCCTGCACAGCCTCGCGGCGGGCGAGCTCCGCGGCGGTGGCGGCGCGCTCGGTGCGCAGCTGGGCTCGCAGCAGCGACCAGTTGCGGATGCCGAATCCGACGAGCACGGCGCCGAGCGTGACGGCGGCGAAGACGACGAGATTCGCGATGACCGGTCCGTCGTCGGGCACGGCAGTCGCCTCCACGGCGACCATGACCGAGAACAGCACGCTCAACGCCCATCCGGCGCCCGGCAACCACCAGCGCGCCCGCAGCGCGACGCCGATCCAGACCAGGACGTAGGCGACGATGGTCGACGCGGCGATCGGCCACGGCTGCCCCGGAGCGGCCACGGCGAGTCCGGACAGTGCATTGCCCGCGATCAGCGCGAGCACGGTCGCCCACGCCGGCGCGAACAGCGCGAGCACGATGGCCGCCGCCTGCACGAGCGATAGCAGCAGCGCCGCCGCGAGCGGGATCCGGTAGAGCGTGACGCTGAGGGAGGCGGAGACCGCGAGCTGCGCCAGCGCACACGCGATCGCGACCGCCCAGATCGCGAGATTCGCGCGCCCCGGCGTCACGCGCAGCGGCAGGATCCCGAGGCGACGAAGCCCCGGACGCGCTGCAGCCTGCAGGGTCTCGACAGTCATGCCGCCCCCTCTCCACGGTCGCGTGCGGTCCGATCCACGCTACGACGTCCCGCGGCTCCGCGCGTCACCCCGCAGTATCGACCTCGGCGCATGCGATGTCTGTGTCGATGCCGGTGTCGGTGCCGGTGCCGTGATGGGTAGTCCTCCCCATCCCGTCGGGGCTGCGGTGGAGGCACCGGCGGTTACGCTGGCAGAGGTGCGCGTCGCCGGATCGTGCACACGGGAAGCAGGGGGAAGCCGCACGTGAGCCAGAACAACGACGCCACATCCTTCGCCGCGCAGACGCCGCCACCGCCGGCCAGCACGGTCGCGCCGCCACCGGTGATTCCGCCCGCGCCGCCCATGCCGCCCGCGCCGAGCATCCTGCGGGAGCAGCCCGCCGCGCAGCCCGCTGCGGCGACTCCGCCCGCAGCGCCGGCAGCCCCGGCGACCGAGAGCCGTCCCGCCCCCGAGGCGCCCGCCCCCGCCGATGCGAAGCCCGCCCCGACCGAGGCGGAGATGGCACGCGCCCGCCAGATCCTCGACACCGTGTCGACGGCGTACTCCGCCCGCATGGTCGGGCAGGAGCGCCTGCGCACGAGCCTCCTGCTCGCGCTCATGGCCGGCGGACACATCCTGCTCGAGTCGGTTCCGGGCCTCGCCAAGACCACGGCGGCGAGCACCCTGGCCGACACGGTCAAGGCCGACTTCAAGCGCATCCAGTGCACGCCCGACCTGCTGCCGAGCGACATCACCGGCACGCAGATCTACGACTCCGCGAGCGGCACCTTCCGCACCGTTCTCGGACCCGTGCACGCCAACTTCGTGCTGCTCGACGAGATCAACCGCTCCAGCGCGAAGACGCAGTCGGCGATGCTCGAGGCGATGCAGGAGCGGCAGACCACGATCGGCGGGGAGATCCACAAGGTCCCTCGTCCGTTCCTCGTGATCGCCACGCAGAACCCGATCGAGCAGGAGGGCACCTACGAGCTGCCCGAGGCGCAGATGGACCGCTTCCTGCTCAAGGAGATCGTCGAGTACCCGAGCCCGGCCGACGAGCTCGAGGTGCTCGCGCGCATCGACTCCGGAGCACTGGATCCGGATCGGCACGCCACCACGACGATCTCGCTCGCCGACGTCGAGCAGCTGCAGGACATCTCCTCGCGCATCTACGTCGATCCCGCGATCCGCAACTACATCGTCTCGCTCGTCTACGTCACGCGTAATCCGGTGCCGTACATCGGCGAGACGCTCGGCGGCTACATCAAGTACGGCGCCAGCCCCCGCGGATCCATCGCCTTCCTGCAGGCATCCCGGGCGCTCGCACTGCTCGCCGGGCGCTCGTACGTGATCCCCGAGGACGTGCGGAACCTGCGCCACCTGGTGCTGCGCCACCGCGTGCTGCTGACGTTCGAGGCGGAGGCCGAGAACGTGCGCAGCGAAGACGTCATCGACGCCGTCTTCGGCGCCGTGCCGACCCCCTGATGATGGATCCGTTCATCCGCGGCGCCCGTGTCGGAGATGGTTTTCGCATCTCCGAGGCCCTCGGCAGCGACGTTTTCCATCTCGACGACGTCAACCGTGCGGCCAAGAGATGGATTTCGCTCCTCCCGAGCATCTCGGAGCGACGTTTTCCATCTCCCACCGGGCGCTGACCCCGCCGACCAAGCCGAACAAGCCGAACAAGCCGAGAAGCCGAAGGAACCGAGGATCCCCGCCATGGCCAGCCTGCTGACGCCGGTGAAGGGCAAGCTCTTCATCGACTCGACGCGCAAGTCGACGCACGCGCTCGACGGCGCGTACGCGTCGCTGCTGCGCGGGCACAGCCTCGACTTCGACGACCTGCGCGCCTACGAGTACGGCGACCAGATCCGCGACATCGACTGGAAGGCCACGGCGCGGCTCGGGTCCCCCGTCGTGCGACGGTCGCTCGCGACCCGCATGCACACGGTGCTCTTCGCCGTCGACACCGGCCTCGCGATGACCGCGCTCGCGCACGACGAGAAGCCGAAGAAGGATCTGGCGATCCTGACGGTCGGCGTACTGGGCCTTCTCGCCCTCCGCCACGGCGACGACTTCTGCCTGGTCAGCGGAAATTCCGCCGGTGTACGTCGTCGCGAGATCGGCCGCAGCGAGGCCGCACTCGAGCACACCCTGCGCACGATCGACCACGCGGTCGACGCCGCGTCCTCGCCGAGCGACCGCGACGCACTGCTGACGTACATCGCGCGCACGATCGCGCGGCGCATGATCGTCGTCGTGGTCACCGACGACGCCCCGGTGAGCGACGAGACCGAGCGGCTGCTGCGACGTCTGCGCGTGCAGCACGACGTGCTGTGGATCACGCTGCGCGACGCAGAGCCCGTGCTGGAGGCGCGCCCCCGCGCCGGGGCGAAAGCCCGCCGCGATGTCGCGACGCGCTGGGCGATCCCGGAGTTCCTGCAGGGCGACGCCGAGCTCGCCGCGGAACTGCACGCCGCCGACGCCGCCGACGCCGCGCACACCGAGGCGCTGCTGCGCCGGCTGGAGATCACGCACGTGCCGCTGGCGGAGCAGGACGAGGCGGTCGGCGCGCTGCTGCGGATGCTGGATGCGAGGTCGCATGTCCGGCACGGATGAGCTGTACCCGCCCGCCCAGTACGGCTGGGGCTGGATCCTGCTCGCGATCGGCGTCCTCGCGCTGATCGCCGGGATCGCGTGGCTCGTCGTCGTGCTGACGCGCCCGCGCCGCGCGGTCGCGTTCGCCACTGCGCCGGTCCCGGTGCCGGCCCTCACCGCCGACGTCGCCACCGTGCTGCGGCAGGAGTACCTCGGCGCGATCGCGCAGATCGAGGCCGACTATCGCGAAGGCCGCACCGACGCCCGCCGCGCCAACCTTGACCTCAGCCGCGTGGTGCGCGGCTTCGTGAACGAGTACAGCGGCATCGAGGCGCCCGTGCTCGCGCTCGACGACCTGGTGCGGATGGGCGTGCACCCCGCGCTCATCGACGCGATCGGGCGCAACTACTACCCCAGCATCTTCCGCCGCACCGCCCCGGTCGACCCGCTCGTCGGCGCCGACGCCGCCCGAACGGTGGTGACGACGTGGTACTAGCGAACGTCTGGATCCTGCTCGCGGTCGTCGGCGCCCTGCTGGTGGCGATCGTGCTCGGCGTGCTGCTCGGACTGCGCCGCCGGGGCACCGGATCCGCGACACCCGGCGCCCCGATCGCTCGCGCCGAGCGGATCCGCTCCCTCCCGGCGTTCCAGCGCGCGGTACGCCGGCGCCAGGCGGCGCTCGCGGGCATCGTCGCGTTGGGCGTACTCGCCGTGGTGCTCGGCGGCGTGGTCGCGGCCCGCCCGATCGCACAGAAGACGATCCAGCCGGTGTCCACGAACCGCGACATCATGCTGTGCCTGGATGTGTCCGGATCCATGACCGACGTCGACAAGGAGATCGTCTCGATCTTCGACAAGCTCGCCGACGGCTTCAAGGGCGAGCGCGTCGGGCTCACGATCTTCAACAGCTCCGCCGTGCAGGTCTTCCCCCTCACCGACGACTACCGGTTCATCCAGGAGCACCTGCGCAGCCTGATGAAGGGCTTCGACTACTCGACGGACGTCCCCGAGCAGTGGGTCGGCACCATGAACGGCGTCGGCGCCTCGCTCATCGGCGACGGCCTGGCCTCGTGCGCACTGCGCTTCGACCACGCGGACGAGCAGCGCGCCCGCTCGATCATCCTCGCGACCGACAACGAGCTGAACGGATCCCCGATCGTCACTCTGCAGGAGGCCGCCGATTACGCGGCTTCGAAGAAGATCCGGATCTACACGATCAACCCGGTCGACGGCGTGGACCAGCCCAACAGCAAGACCCTGGCCGATGCCGCCGCGACGACGGGCGGCAAGGCCTATGCGCTGCGGGCAACCACGACGGTCGGCGACATCATCGGCCAGGTGCAGAAGCAGGAGGCGACCCAGCTCAAGGGACAGGCCACCGTGATCTGGACCGACGTGCCGCAGCTGTGGATCGCGGCGCTCATCGTGATCGCACTCGGCTTCGTGGTGCTGCTGTGGAGGGTGCGCCTGTGATCCTCCAGCCCGTCCTCGCACCGCTCCTGGTGATCCTGCTCGTGCTGCCCGTGCTGGCCGCAGCGGTATGGATGCTCGTGCGCGCCGTGCGGCGCCCGGCCGGCGGTGCGTCGACCGGCGCGGGCCCCGTGATCTGGGCGCTGCGCGTGGTGCTCGTGCTCGCCTGCGGGGTGCTGCTGCTGAGGCCGGGCGTGCCCGGCGGGCACGTGCGCACCCTCGCCTCCGCCACCGACGTCGTGATCGCGGTCGACACCACCGCGAGCATGGTCGCCGAGGATTGGGACGGCGCGAAGAGCGCATCCGCGGGCACGGTCGACAGGACCCGCATGGCGGGCGTCCGCGAGGACGTGCGCCGCATCGCGGAGGCCTATCCCGGGGCGCGGTTCGCCCTCATCACCTTCGACGCGAACGCGGTGCTGCGCCTTCCGCTCACCACCGACACCGGCGCACTCGTCTCCGCCGTCGAGGTGCTGCAGCCCGAAGTGACGCGGCAGTCGAAGGGCAGCTCGATCGGCATCGCGAACCAGCTGCTCACGCAGACGCTGCAGAACGCGCAGAAGGCCTCACCCGACCGCGCGCGGATGGTGTTCTACCTCGGCGACGGCGAGCAGACGGTCTCCACCGAGCCCGAACCGTTCGACAGCGCGAAGAAGCTGATCTCGGGGGGCGAGGTGCTCGGCTACGGCACCAGCCAGGGCGGACCCATGCGCGAGACGACGGGGGCGTTCGGCGACACCGCGTCGGGCTCCGGCGAGTACATCCAGTACCAGGGATCCGATGCTCTCAGCCGCATCGACGAGAAGAACCTGCAGCGCATCGCGTCCGAGCTCGGCGTGACCTACGAGCACCGCGCCGCCGACGCGAAGACCGTGCTCCCACCCGCGCCGAAGTCGACCACCGCGTACCGCGAGGACGACCCGCTCACGCAGCCCACCGATCTGAGCTGGATCGTGGCGCTCGTGGTCGCGGCACTCCTCTGCGCCGAGATCACCCGCGCGACCATGCTGGTCGTGCGCATGCGCGGGCTGTCGGTGCGCCCGACGTCGGGAGGTGAGAACGCATGACCAGCATTCATCCGGGGTCGTTGAGCGAGGACGCCGAAGGCGACCGAGACGAAACGCGGCACCCCGACGATGCGGGCGTTTCGTCTCTGCGTTTCGACTCGCCTTCGGCTCGCTCAACGACCGGTTCGGAGACAGAGGCCGCCGCGCACGCGCTGCTCGCCGCGAACCGGCGTCGCCGCACCGCACGTCGCTGGATCGCGTGGTGCTCGCTGCCGCTGCTGCTCGTCGCCGCCCTCTTCGTGGGCAAGCTGGTGAGCCTGTACGCCTTCGCGTACCAGTCGATCGTCTCGTACGTCGCGGGTGATTACACCGGATCCGTGAGCGCCGCGGAGGGGCTGAACCCCGCGAACTGGTTCGAGCCGTACAAGGCGCCCTTCGATCAGGGCGTGGGCCTGGCCGAATCGGGAAAGCTCGCCGCGGGGCAGAAGAAGTTCGAGGAGTCGCTGAAGCTCGCGCATGGCCTCGAGGTGTGCGCGGTGCGATTCAACCTCGCCCTGGTGCTCGAGCGCGAGGGCGACGCTGCCGCCGACAAGCAGGATCATGTCACCGCGCTGGAGTTCTACGCGCGGGCGTTGCAGGTGAACGCCGACCGGCCGAAGGAGTGCGACAGCAAACAGGCGCAGGAGCAGTCGCCGGATCCGCAGCGCGACATGAGCCAGTCGAACAAGGACCAGCAGGACCGCCTGGCGCAGAAGCAGCAGGACGAGCAGCAGAAGCAGCAGCAGTCTCCGGATCCGAAACAGGACCCGCAGCAGCCGCCGCAGCCGCAGACGCCCGATCCGAACAAGCTCGACGAACTGCAGAAGAAGCTGCAGCAGGGCGAGCAGGACCGCCAGCAGAACCAGCAGGGCGGCACCGACGACGGCGGCAGCAGCGGGACGGACAAGCCATGGTAGAGCGCAGCGATCCGCCCCGGTACGTGTCCGACTCCGCCGGCGCTCCGCCCGTGCCGCCGCCTGGCGGATACCGCGGCGCCCGCCGAGCGCTGCTGGGCACGGCGGTTCCCCTGGCGACTCCCCCGGCCTCTTTCTCGGGGTCGTTGAGCGAGGACGCCGCAGGCGACCGAGACGAAACGCGGCGCCCTGGCGAACACACCCCGCTCCCGAACAAGAAGAGCCCGCTCGGCTGGATCGCCCTGTGCGCCGCGATCGCCTTCGCCGTCCTCATGCTGATCCTGATCGCGATCGGTGCCGCCGATGCGTTCTTCGGGGCGACCATGCTGGTGCTGCAGCTCGTGGTGCTGGGCCTCGCGATCGCCGCGCTGGCGACGAAGGCCGGACGCGTGCTGGGCGCTGCCGCGCTCACGGTCGCGCTTGTCCTGAACGTCGGCACGATGGGCGCGCTGAGCGCCGTCCGGGTCGCGGCGACCGGATCCTACGACGGGCACAAGACCGCCAAGCAGAAGCTCTGGGAGGCGTATCCGGGCATCAAGGACAAGGATTCGAGCACGTTCCTGCGGCAGCAGTCGCTCGAGCAGCTGCAGGCGCTGGCCGACGCGACCATGGCGGATGTGCGCACGCGATTGACGGCCGATTACGGGCTGCAGTGGGTGAAGTCCGCCGACGCGCAGGAGCGCCCGGAGCGCAACGGCTACGGCGGCGAGTCGATGCTGGTGCGCTTCACATCGGACGTCTGGGCGACGACGACGCCCGTGACCGGCTACGCGCACAAGCTCGAGGTCATGCAGACGGTCGAGTCGGTCATCGAGCAGCACGGCTGGCGCAGCATGGTCGCGTTCAACGACCCGGGCAGCGGTGCGGACCCGGCGATGATCTCGAAGATGTACGGCGGAGCGACCCCGGAGACGCAGGTGGACTGGGAGTGGTTCAGCGACGACGAACCGGATCCGGGCTGGTTCTACGCCGACATCACCGACCTCGCGAACGACACGACCGGCGAATACCGCACCTCCCGCGAGCAGACCTCGAAGCGCACCGGGGAGCCCCTCGAGGGCCTGCAGCTCGCGATCGTCGGCCGCTACATGCTGAGCGAGTCGAAGGTCGACGACTTCCAGAAGGCGCTCACGAAGTACCCGTGATCGCGGGCCACGCCGCTATCGTCAGAGCATGCACACGTCCGCGCCGGAGCGCACAACGACCCGCCCTGCCTTCGCGATCGGCCCGACGCCGTGGGCGATCGTGCGCCTGGTGGGGGCAGCCGCGATCCTCGCGGCCGTCGTCAACCAGCTGGTCGTGACGATGGGCAACGCGCTGCAGGCGGCGACCCCCTACGCATCGCATGTGCCGACGGTCGCGGCGAACTTCCTCAGCTTCTTCACGATCGAGTCGAACATCTGGTCTGCGGTGATGCTCGTGATCGTGGCGATCTGGAGCCTGCGCACCGCCGGATCCACCGAACCGGAGCCGCGCTGGATCGCGATCCTGCTCGCGTGCGGATCGACCTACATGATCGTCACCGGCATCGTCTACAACACGCTGCTGCGCGGCATCGAGCTCCCCCAGGGCTCCACCGTGCTCTGGGCGAATGAGATGATGCACGTCGTGGGCCCGCTGATCCTGCTCGCCGACGTTCTGCTCGCCCCGCGCCGCCGCTGCCTGGGCTGGGGCGTCGTCGCCGTGACCGCGGTGTTCCCGATCGTGTGGGCCGTGTACACGCTGGTCCGCGCGAACCTCGTGATCAGCCCGCGCACGGGCGAGCCCGGCTGGTATCCCTACCCGTTCCTCGATCCGGCCAATGTCGGCGGCTACGGCGGCGTGGCCGCCTACATCGCCGCGATCGCGGTGGTGATCATCGTGGTCGGCGCGGGCGTGGTCTGGGTGTCCCGCAAGCGAGGGTCGTAGAAGCGGCCCTCAGTCCGATGCGCCGTCGGTGCGCTGCGCTTCTTCGGATCCGCCATCGACCCGATCGTTCGGGCCTTCTGCCGCACGTGTGGGGCGGAAATGCTCCTGCAGAGCCTCGAGATCGCGCTCCGCGAGCGCTCTGCGAGGCACCGACAGAGCCGTGCCCGCGTCCGAACTCAGGATCACGTGATGATCAGTGACGGTGATGTTCGAATAGGCCGCGAGCCGGGAGACCCCCGCGCCCCACGCTCCGGAATGATGCAGTCGCTCCCCATCCGTCCACGCCTCCACCCGTGAGCCGACCGGATAGGCGTGACGGGCCGCGGCCCGGGAGTTCCGACGCCCCTGGCGCACCGTGCCCAGCAGCATCAACGCGAAGAACAAGGGAACGGCGGCGCATACTGCTCGTTCCGGGAACGGCGCGTTCCACCAGGGGCCGACGAGGATCCAGGCCGCGAGGAGGACGAACATGGTGAGCGTCACCAGGAACGCGCGCATGCCTCTCACGGTCCTGCGCACCATGTCGTCGACCAGCTGCGCCTGAAGCTCCTCGTCGATGAGCACGCCTCCCGATGGCATCCCAAACCTCCTTGTCCGTGACGCACTTCGTCATCGCAAAGATAGCCCGCGCGACCCGCTCGAATGCGTCGGAACCGCATCCCCCTCAGGAGGAGCGCCGGCCCGCCTCCCTCGGGGAGGACGGGCCGGCGCTCGAGGCCGTCAGCAGCTCAGCGCCACGTGTCGTCGAGCGTGATCGTGCCGCCGGACCCCGTGGTCACGGTGCGGTTCGGGTCGCTCTCCCAGGTGACGTTGCCCGCCGCATCCTTGCGGATGTACTTGTACTCGATCGTCGTCGAGCCGGGCAGCGTCACCGTCCCCGTGCAGGTGCCGTCGCCGACAGCCGTGAGCGGGATCGCGGCATCAGGGCTCCAGTTGCCGAGGGCGGGCGATCCGCCGACGATGTAGGCCGTCTGGCCGGGATCGAGGGTCGCGTGCAGGGTCACCGAGGCGTCCACGGTCGCCCCGGCGTTCCAGCCGTCGTTGAACGCGAGAGCGCCGTCCGCGGGCACGGTCGCGGTGCGGTTCGATCGCGATTCCCATTCGACGGCGCCGTCCGCCGACACCTTCGCGTACTTGTACTCGAAGGAGGTGCCCGCGGGGATCGCAACCGAGGCGCGCCACACCGGGTATGCGGCGGACGAGAGTGCGAGGCCCTTGGCCGGATCCCAGGCGCCGAGCGCCGGATCGCTGCCCACGACGACCAGTCGCTGCCCGGCGTCGACCGAGGCGTATGCGGTGAACGCGACCGCCGCCGCGGGAGCCGCCGTCGGCTTGCTCACGCGAGAGTCCTTGGAGATCACGAGAGCCGACAGGCCGGCCACGGTCGTCGCCAGGGATCCGTCAGCCGCCACCGTCACGGACGGCCCGGTGCAGTGGTTTCCCACCACGTGGCCGGCGACGAGGTTGCAGTAGGTGCCGGCGGCCAGACCCGTGTCGAAGGTGCGGGTGAGGGATCCGCTCTCCTTGTTCACGACGACGTAGCCCGCCCCCTCGCGCGCGAACGCGATCGCATCGGATCCGTCGCTCCACCAGCGGGTCACGGCCGCGCCCGACGCAGTGCTGCGGAACGCCACCATGCCCACGGTCGCGTCGGCGCGGTCCTGGCACAGCCAGCCGCCCACGCCCGACGTCGCCGTGTTGCAGGCGACGGGAAGCACGTTGCCACCGGCGTCGGAGACGGGGCCCGCGTCGGTGCTGGTGAAGTGGTAGCTCGACAGCACGAGCGGATGCCCGTACGGCCAGGCGAGCTCGAACACCGTCGCGAGATCGTTGAGCGCGCCGTCCTTGTAGGTCACCGAGCCGCCCGAGCCGTCGCGCTCGGTGTCGTGGCTGTCGGTGTAGACGACCGAGGTGTCGGAGGCGTTGAACCCCCATGCCTCGCCGAACATGTTCAGCCAGGACAGGGATCCGGTCTTGAAGACGCGGGAGATCTGCGTGCCGAAGCGATCCTCGATCACGCTGCCGACGGGCAGGTACTCGCTCTTCTGGATGGGGCCGCCGTCGAGCACCTCCTGGTAGATGTACGCCGGGCGGTCGAGCCTCGCGGTGATGGCCTGCAGGTCGGCGGCGGGGATGTGCTTGGCCGCATCGAAGCGGAAGCCGTCGACGCCCAGGGCCAGCAGGGAGTTCAGGTAGCCGGCGAGCGTCGCCTGCACGTGCTCGGATTCCGTCGCGAGGTCGGAGAGTCCGAGCAGCTCGCAGTTCTGGATCTCCCAGCGGTCGTTCCAGTTCGCGATCCAGTCGTTGCCGTTGCGGCCGCAGTGGTGGAAGTCGCCATTCGAGTACAGACCGGGGTAGTCGTACTTGCCGAACGTGGAACCGTCGCTGCCGACCCCTCCGGTCTGCTGGCCGCTCATGTGGTTGAGCACCGCGTCCACATACACGCGCACGCCCGCACGGTGGCACGCGTCGACCATCTGCGCGAACTCCTTGGGCGTGCCGTAGCGGCTCTGCAGGGAGTAGGAGACCGGCTGATACGCCTGCCACCACGGGTAGCCCTGGTCCTTCAGCTCGACGTGCGCCTGCGGCGGCGAGACCTGTACCGCGCCGTAGCCGGCCGGGCCGAGCACGTGCCGGCACTCATCGGCGACGGATTTCCATGGCCACTGGAAGAGATGCGCCGTGACGTCCTTCGTCGCGGCGCCGGCCGGATCCGCAGCGGGTGCCGGAGCCTTCGTCGCGACCGTCGGCGTCACGGCCAGGGCGGACGGGGCGACCAGCACGGCGGATGCGATCAGCGCGACGGCCGCGAGCGCCGTCGCGATTCTGCGGGGGAAGAGTGTCATCGTCGACTCCTTGCCGCGCGGCGGGCGCGCGCGATCGTGCACGAAGCTAGCAGCGGCATCGGGTGAACTGCAAGCGTTTCCAGCGATCCGTTCTGCATATGGGCGGATGAACCGCTCCAGACCGTCGGTGAAGGCGACTCTGAATGCAAACGCTTGCAGTCATGTCCGACCGCCCGGGGGGGCGCACCCGGGGCCTCGAACCGCGGGCCTCCACCCCCTTCGGCCGCCCCCCGAAATGCGCCCCTGCCCGCCGATAGACTGGATCCCATGTCCAAGGTCCTCCAGTCCCTGCCCGTCGGCGAGCGCGTCGGCATCGCCTTCTCGGGAGGGCTCGACACCTCCGTGGCCGTCGCGTGGATGCGCGACAAGGGTGCGGTTCCGTACACGTACACGGGCGACCTGGGCCAGCCCGACGAGGACGACATCGCCTCGATCCCCGGGCGTGCGCTGGAGTACGGCGCCGAGGACTCGCGCCTGATCGACTGCAAGACCGCGCTCGTCGAGGAGGGCTTCGTCGCCCTGGCGTGCGGCGCGTTCCACATCCGCTCCGGCGGCAAGACCTACTTCAACACGACGCCGATCGGCCGCGCGGTCACCGGCACGCTGCTCGTGCGTGCGATGAAGGAGGACGGCGTCGACATCTGGGGCGACGGCTCCACCTACAAGGGCAACGACATCGAACGGTTCTACCGCTACGGCCTGCTGGCCAACCCGCGCCTGCGGATCTACAAGCCCTGGCTCGACGCCGACTTCGTCACCGAGCTCGGCGGACGCCAGGAGATGAGCGAGTGGCTCGTCGCGCACGGCTTCCCCTACCGCGACTCCGCCGAGAAGGCCTACTCGACCGACGCCAACATCTGGGGTGCCACGCACGAGGCGAAGACCCTCGAGCACCTGGACGTGTCGCTGGAGACCGTCGACCCGATCATGGGCGTGAAGTACTGGGATCCGTCCGTCGCGATCGAGACCGAGGACGTCACGGTGACCTTCGCCGGCGGCCGCCCCGTCGCGCTCAACGGCGTCGAGTTCACGGATCCGGTGGAGCTCGTGTTCGAGGCGAACCGCATCGGCGGACGCCACGGCCTGGGCATGAGCGACCAGATCGAGAACCGCATCATCGAGGCGAAGTCGCGCGGCATCTACGAGGCCCCCGGCATGGCACTGCTGTTCATCGCCTACGAGCGCCTCGTCAACGGCATCCTGAACGAGGACACCCTCGCGACGTACCACGAGCAGGGCCGTCGTCTCGGCCGCCTGATGTACGAGGGCCGCTGGCTCGAGCCGCAGTCGCTCATGCTGCGCGAGTCGATCCAGCGCTGGGTCGGATCCACGATCTCCGGCACCGTCACGATCCGCCTGCGCCGCGGCGACGACTGGACGATCCTCGACACCGTCTCCCCCAACCTGTCCTACGGCCCCGAGAAGCTGTCCATGGAACGCGTCGGCGACGCCGCGTTCGGTCCGGTCGACCGGATCGGCCAGCTCACGATGCGCAACCTCGACATCGCCGACTCGCGCGCACGCCTCGAGCAGTACGCGGGTCTCGGCCTCGTGGGCGGTGCGACGGGCGAGCTCGTCGGGCGCGTGACGGCGGGCGAGGCCTCTGAGATCGCGGCTGCGGTCGAGGGCACGACCCTCGCCGACACCGAGGAGGCCTTGGCCGACGCGGTGGATGCGGCGAGCGAGGGTGCGGCGTTCGACTCGGGCACGGACTGAGGTACCCCAGGGCTCCATAAGCCCTCGGCGGATCCACTCGGTCCAGAAGGAAAGAGCTTATCTTCATAGAAGATCAGTGATATCCTTTTTTCATGATCGCTGTGATCCTGGACATCGTCGGATCCCGCGCGCTCGATGACCGTTCGGGCGCCCAGCGCGCGCTCGATGACGCCATCGCGCGCGTCGAGGCCGACCGGCCTCTCGCCAGCAGCCCGCTCCGGCCGACGGTGGGCGACGAGCAGCAGGGCGTCTACCCGACGCTCGACGCCGCTCTCGCAGCGCTGACGCTGCTGCGGCTCGCCCTGCCCGAGTACATCGACTGCCGCTTCGGCGTGGGCATCGGGCCGGTCGAGGAGATCGCGTCCGCCGCGGGAGACCTCCCGGAGGGCCCGGGGTGGTGGGCCGCGCGCACCGCGATCGAGCACGTGCACGCGCTGCAGAAGCGCACCGTGCCAGGAGCACGCACCTGGGTGGTCGCACACGAGGCCCAGCCCGACGCCGCGCACCTCCTCGCCCATCAGGCGAACATCGGACTGATGACGCGAGACCAGCTCATCAGCGAGATGAGCGCGCGCACCCGGCGCCTCACCTATGGCCGCTGCCTCGGCGTCTTCCAGCGTGATCTCGCGGCCGCCGAGGGCATCACCCAGCCCGCGGTCTCGCAGGCGCTCGCCTCCTCCGGGGCCGGCGCGATCATCGAGGCCTTCAGACTCCTCCTCGACTGACCCGCGCGGTCGGCGCGAGGCGACGACCCCTCATGCCGACACGGCCACGACCGCGGCCAGAGGAACCAGCGGTCCGCCCCGCCGGCCCAGCCGCCCAGGGCGCACACGACGAACGCGGAGACCGCAGCCGCGCAGAAGCTCTTCATCCCGGGACGCGTGCCAGTAGTCCAGCACCAGAAGGTCGCCGCCACGGGCGAGGACGCGCGCCGCCTCCCGGAGCAGGTCCTCACGAGCACGATCGCCGATGCCCGACAGCTGGAGTGCCACGAGCGCGAACCGCCGATCGGCATAGGGCAGACGCTCTCCTCCCGCGACGGGGACGGATCCGCAGATCGTCGCCGTCCCCGTCGGACATCGCGACGTCAGCATGAGGGCGACCTGCTCGGCTGTCGCCCCGACGGTCAGAATGCGCGCGTCGGGCTGCAGACGCACGCCGCCGATGAGGCGCGCCCAGAGCAGAAGCATTCCCGGTCCCGCCGTGTACCAGAACGACCTCAGCAGCACCACGGCGATCCCCGCCGCGACGAAGACAGCGGCGAGCACTGCCCACGATTGCGATCCGAAAACGGATCCCCAGATCAGGACGAGACCGAGGATCGAGAGCACCACCGGCAGGGCGGGCCCCCGTCCGCCCGCCCCTGCGGCGCGTCCGGCCCGAGGCGGAGCACCGACGCTCGGCTGCCCTGGATCCATGGAGATCACGGCTCCACGGTAGGCAGGAGGTCCGCGATCCGCTTCCGACAGGGACCAAGATCGTCGCGGGTCACAACGGGCGTTGGCCGGGGACAACGCGCGGGACGCGCACATGACCACCTGCACCGGACGCCGATGCGCGCACGAGGAACCGCGATCCACCATAACTTGCACATCCTTGTGCAGGTTAGTAGTACACTGGTCCGGTGACAGACACCACACCCCGCCGTCAGCGCAGGGACGCCGCCGAGAATCGGGCCGGCATCCTCGCCGCCGCCTCGCAGACCCTGGCCGCGGATCCGCACGCGTCCGTCGATCAGATCGCCCGCGCCGCCGGCCTCAGCCGCCGCGCGCTCTACGGCCACTTCGACGACCGCACCGCGCTCGTGCACGCGCTGATCTCCGCCGGCGCCGCGCGCTTCAACGCGATCGCGCAGCGGGTCGACGACGCCGACAGCCGCATCGCCCTGGCCCGCCTCACCGCCGACCTGTGGCGCGAGGCCGCGCATGTGCAGGTGGCCGCGGCGATCGCGCTCAACGAGGCGCACGTCGAAGAGACCGCCACCGCCCTCGCGCCCCTGCGGCGCGTGCTCGCTGCCCTGGTCCGTCGCGGCCAGGAGGGCGGCGAGCTGCGCCAGGACATGGTCGCCCCCACCCTCGCGCGCCTCATCGAGGAGAGCGCCCGCACCGTCGTCACCCGCACCGACGCCTCCTCCCCCGTCGCGGGCGACATCGCGGTGCGCGCCGTGCTCAGCATCGCGGGGCTCGGCTGGCGCGAGATCGACACGCTGCTCGCCGCGCACCCCGAGCTCTCGGCGCCCGGCGTGCCGGATACGCTTGCCACGATTCCCGCCGAGGAGGGCCGCGCATGAGAATCGCCGTGCACGATGTCAGCAAGGGCAAGAAGGGCCACGCGCTGCCCACCACGTCGCTCGAGATCGAGACGGGCCATGCCCGGTTCGTGCTCGCCGAGACCGAGCTGCGCCCCACGGTGCTGGGGCTCATCGCCACCGGCCGGATGCGCCCCGACACCGGCGAGGTCACGATCGACGGAACCCGGAACGACCGCGACCTGCGCCGCCGCATGGCGCTCGTGGACGCCCCCGAGGTCAGCGACCCGCACCCCGGCGTGACGCTCGCCGCCGTCGTGGGCGAGGAGCTCATGTTCGCCGGCCTCCCCGCCACCCCGCTGCACGCCCGGCGCTGGCTCGAGCAGATCGGCTTCGCCGAGCTCGCCGCGCAGCCGATCGGCACCATCAAGCCGTCCGTGCGCGTGCGCGTCATGGCCGAGCTCGCCGTGCTGCGCGACGACGTGGAGGGGTTCGTGCTGGTCTCGCCCGACCGTCACGGCGGGCGCCCCGAAGGCTGGTGGCGCATCGCCGCCGAGTTCGCCGAGCGCGGTTTCGCCGTGCTCGTGATCGTCGGCGGATCCGCGGCCGCCGTCATCGAGCGGCTCCCCGAGTCACTCGAGACCGACTACCCCTCCAACGCCACGGTGCCGGTGCGCCCGCTTGCGGACGTCACCGGATCGACCGCCGTGAGGGACGCGGATCCGGCTCCGGTCCCCTCCGAGATCGTTGAGCGAGCGCCGGTCGTTGAGCGAGCCGAAGGCGAGACGAAACGCAGAGACGAAACGCCGCAACCGGATGAAGACGCCCCCACCCCGGTCGTTGAGCGAGCGCAGCGAGACGAAACGCCGCGACCGGATGAGCACCGCGTTTCGTCTCAGTCGCCTGCGGCGTCTTCGCTCAACGACCCCGTCGAGGAAGACGACCCGGACACCGACACCGACGACCCCACCGACAACGCGAACGGAGCCGAGCGATGAAGATCCCCGCGATGATCGGCGCAGAACTCCGCCGGCTGACCGCGAGCCCGATGGCCGTGATCGCCCTGATCGCGCTGATGGCCGTGCCGATCCTGTACGGCGGCCTGTATCTGTGGGCCAACCAGGATCCGTACGGCAAGTTCAGCGAGGTGCCTGTGGGCCTCGTCGTCGACGATGCCGGGGCGACCTCGAACGGCACCACCACGAACTACGGCCAGAAGGTCGCGGACAACCTCGTCGAGGGCAAGGCGTTCGACTGGCAACGCTTGAGCGCGCCGGCGGCACGCGCGGCCCTCAAGAACGGCGACGTCGACTTCACGGTGACGATCCCGAAGACCTTCTCCGAAGCCCTGCTCTCCGCGTCAGGCACGAGCCCGCACCAGGCGCGGATCGAGCTCGAGACGAACGACGCCAACAACTACCTCGCGTCGTCGATCGGATCCGGCGCCGTCGAGAAGATCCGGCGCTCGGTCGCCGAGATGGTCGGTCAGGAGGCTGCGGACAAGCTGCTCACCGGGCTGAGCGACGTGCGCGACAAGCTCGGTGAGGCGGCCGACGGCGCCTCGCAGCTGTACGACGGTGCGAACAGCGCCGTCTCGGGCAGCGGGCAGCTCGCCGACGGCACGGCCCAGCTGGCCGACGGTGCCGCACAGCTCGCCGGGGGCACTCAGCAGCTCGCGGACGGATCGCAGCAACTCGCCGATGGCGCGGCGACCCTGGCGAACGGCGCCCAGCAGGTGAGCGACGGCAACCAGCAGCTCGCCGGATACGCGGACGAGGCCGGCTCCCTGGTGCAGCAGGCCACCGACACGCTGCCGCAGGTGCGCAGCGACATCGCCACGGCTCTCGCGAACCGGGGCATGTCGCAGGCCGACATCGATGCGGTGCTGGCGAAGCTGGATCCCCTCGGCGACAAGCTGCGCAGCGGCAACGACACCGTGCAGGGCGCGGTCGGCAAGATCGACCAGCTCGCCGATGGCAGCGCCCAGGTCGCTTCCGGAAGCGCGACGCTCGCCGACAAGTCGCAGCAGCTCGCGAACGGGGCGCAGACCGCGGCGTCGGGCGCCGCGACGCTGAGCGCGGGCGCGGCGAGCGCGCGCGACGGCGCGAAGGCCCTGCACGACGGCCTCGGCACCCTCGCCACCGGCATCGGCACCCTGCGCGACGGGCTGAAGGCCGGCGTCGACGCGATCCCCGCGTCCACGCCCGATCTGCGCGAGCAGCAGGCGAAGACCATCGCGAACCCCGTCGACGTGTCCAGCGACAAGGTCGCCGCCGCCAAGGACTACGGCCAGGGCCTCGCGCCGTTCTTCGCCGCGCTGGCCGGCTGGATCGGCATCTACGCGCTGTTCCTCATCATCAAGCCGATCTCCCGGCGGGCGGTGACGGCGCTGCACTCGCCCATCCGGATCACGCTGGCCGGCTGGCTCACGCCCGCCGCGTTCGGAGCGCTGCAGATGGTCGGCCTACTCGGCGTGCTCGCCTGGGCGCTCGGGTTCACGTTCCAGAACGGCTGGGGCGCATTGGGGATCATGGTGCTGGCCTCGGCCACCTACGCCGCGATCATCCTCGCCCTGAACGTGTGGCTGGGATCCGTGGGGCAGTTCATGGGCCTCGTGCTCATGGTGCTGCAGCTGGTCACCGCCGGCGGCACGTTCCCCTGGCAGACGCTGCCGGCGCCTCTCGCCGCGCTGCACCATGTGCTGCCCATGGGATACGTCGTCGACGCCATGCGCCAGCTCATGTACGGCGGCCAGGTGGGCCGAGCTCTCACTGACCTCGGCGTACTGGGGATCTGGATGGTCGGGTCCCTGCTGCTCGCGATGATCGGGGTCACCCGGATGACGCACAAGCGCACGCTGCGCGACCTGCAGCCCAGCCTGATCGGCTGAGCGGGCGCCTGCGGGCCGGGGCCGGTCGGGACGACGGCCCCGGCCCCGACATCAGCACGGACGCGAAGTCCCGTCCAGGGCGAACGGGACTATTGTCATGCCGGGGCAGGACCCGCCTGCCGAGCGGAGGACGGCATGACCACGACGACGACGCCTGCGGGCTCCAAGCCTCATCGCGCCTACCTACGGCCCTCGCGGTTGCTGCGCAATGCCGACCCGACGCGTCTGCACCCGGCCGTGCTGGCCCAGGCGGAGCATCGGGCAGCGAGTGTGCAGCTGCGGATCGCGGATGCGATCACCGCGTTCGCGGGCTCCATGGCGTTCGTGTACATCCACATCGTCGTCTTCATCGTGTGGATGCTCTGGGTCGAGAAGAACCCTTGGCCGACCCTGACCCTCATCGTGTCGTTGGAGGCGATCTTCCTTTCCACCTTCGTCATGATCGGGCAGAACCGGCAGGCCGCCTTCCAGCAGGCCAAGGCGGACCGCGACTACACCGACCAGGAGAAGCTGCTCGTCGAGAACACCGAACTCACCCGGACGATCCGCGACCTGTCGGAGCAGATCCGCGATCTGACGTCGCAGATCCACGCTCACGTCGTCCCGACCGACCAGGGCAGGAGCGCGCCGACGGCCTGAGGCCGCTCCGCTCCCGCTCCCGCTCCCGCTCCCGCTCCCGCTCCCGCTCTGATGCTCGGACGAGGCGAGCAGGCGGATCGTCGACGCTAGGATGCGAGAACGTCCCACCGCAGAGACCCGATCTTTCCGACGGTGAGACTCCGTATCACGCGAAGGAGCGCCCATGTCGTCAGCCGATCCCGCGGTGAAGCCCCGGCGTCGCATCGGGCGGATCATCGGACGCACCGTCTTCGGCGTGCTCGCGGGAGTCGTGATCCTCGCCACGGCCGCCGCCCTGTTCCTCGTGTGGACCGTGCAGCGCTCGTTCCCGCAGACCTCGGGGGAACTCGCCCTGAAGGGACTGCAGGCGCAGGTGACCGTGCAGCGCGACGACCGCGGGATCCCCACGGTCACGGCCGACAACACCCATGACCTGTTCTATGCGCAGGGCTTCGTGCATGCGCAGGACCGATTCTGGGAGATGGACTTCCGTCGGCACGTGACGAGCGGCAGGGTAGCCGAGCTGTTCGGATCCTCCCAGGTCGCCACCGACGAGTTCCTGCGCACCCTCGACTGGCACGGCATCGCCGAGAAGGAGGTGGCGGCGATGGACGCCACCACCCGCGGCTACTACCAGGCGTACGCGGACGGCGTGAACGCCTACCTCGCGGACCACAAGGGCGCGGAGGCGTCCTTCGAATATGCCGTCGTCGGCATGACCAACCCGGACTACACCATCGCGAAGTGGACCCCCGCCGATTCGGTCGCCTGGCTGAAGGCGATGGCCTGGGATCTGCGGGGCAACGTCGAGTCCGAGACGACGCGCGCGCTGCTCGCCCCCACCGTCGACGCGGCGACCCTGAACGAGATCTACCCCGCCTATCCGTTCGACGAGCACGCCGTGATCGTTCCGTCCATTACGCCGATGGACCAAGGCGGAAGCGGAGCGGCGAGCGCACCGGCCGGGACGGGATCGGATGCGGCCCCGGCGGGGACGGGTTCCGCCACAGCGCCCACCGGCGGGACCACACCCTCCGCCGCACCCGCGCCGAGCGCCCCCGCGACCGTCCACTGGACCACCGCCCGCAACACCCTCGAGGCCGTGCAGACGCTGCTCGGAGACCCCGGCGAGGGGATCGGATCCAACTCCTGGGTCGTCTCCGGATCCCTCACCGCGACCGGCAAGCCGCTGCTCGCGAACGACCCGCATCTGGGAGCTGCTCTCCCCTCGGTCTGGTACCAGATGCAGCTGCGCTGCCGGACGGTGAGCACCGCCTGCCCGTTCGACGTGGGCGGGTTCTCGTTCTCGGGACTGCCGAGCATCGTGATCGGGCACAACGCCGACATCGCCTGGGGCTTCACGAACCTCACCACCGACGTGACCGACCTCTACATCGAGAAGATCGACGGCGACTCGTACTGGCGCGACGGCGTGCGCGTCCCGCTGCAGACGCGTAAGGAGATCGTCAAGGTCGCCGGCGGCGATGACGTCACCCTCACCATCCGCTCGACCGCGCACGGGCCGATCGTCTCCGGCCTCACCGACGACTTCACCGCGCTCGCGAAGACCCCGATCGTGGGTCGCGCGGACCCGGTTGCACCCGGCGGTGAGACCGGCGCCTCTCCCGACGCCGCGACCGACGCCCTTCCCGGCCAGTACGCCGTGAGCCTGCGCTGGACCGCGCTGGATCCGGGCACCACGTCGACGGCCATCTTCGCGATGAACACGGCGAAGGACTTCACCGGTTTCCGGCATGCGGCGTCGCTGTTCGACGTGCCGGCGCAGAACCTCATCTACGCCGATCAGAAGGGTAACATCGGCTATCAGACGCCCGGACGCCTGCCGATCCGCGGCGCCGGCAACGGCTACTTCCCGCAACCCGGCTGGTCGAGCGCCTCCGACTGGACCGGCTACATCCCCTTCGAGAAGCTCCCCGTCTCCTACAACCCGGAGGCGGGCTACATCGTCACCGCCAACAACGCGATCGTGCCCGACAGCTACCCGTACTTCCTCTCCCGCGATTGGGACTACGGCTACCGTGCGGCGCGGATCGCCGAGCTCATCGAGCACACCGCGAAGCAGCACGCCCTGACCGCGCAGGACATGCGCAACATCCAGTTCGACCAGCAGAGCTGGATCGGCAAGCAGCTCGCGGCCGAGATGCAGGAGCTCCCGCCGTCGAAGGACGCCGGCGTGCGCAAGGCCGTGAAGCTGCTCAAGACCTGGGACGCGCAGGCCACCGCCGACTCGCCCGCTGCGGCCTACGCGAACGTGCTCTGGCAGAGGCTGGCCCTCAACCTCTTCGCGAACCGCGAGCATCCGCTGCCGATGGACGGGCAGGGGCGGCTGTTCACCGTGGTCGGGCCGATGCTCGAGAACCCGGACGACCCGCTCTGGACCAACACGAGGATCGGCGTCTCGGGACGCGACGAGATGCTGGCCCTGTCGGCGAAGCAGGCCTTCGACGAGCTCACGAAGGCGCAGGGATCGGATCCGGCTCGGTGGAACTGGGGCGACCTGCACGCGATCACTCTCACCCATCAGACGCTCGGCAAGAGCGGCATCGCGCCGATCGAGTGGCTGTTCAACCGCGGTCCGTATCCGGTCGGCGGCGGATCCTCTCTCGTGGATGCCACCGGCTGGACACTCGGCGGCTCCTACGCGACGACCACCGTGCCGTCCATGCGCATGGTCATCGACCTCTCCGACTTCGACGCTTCCACCTGGAATCACCTCACCGGTGCGAGCGGCCACGCCTTCAGCCCGCATTACACGGACCAGACCGAGAACTGGTCGAAGGGCCTGCAGTCGCCGTGGGCCTTCACGACGAAAGCCGTGAACGCAGCGACCGTCGACACGCTGGTGCTGAAACCCGCGGGCTGAGCCTCGCCGTCCTGCCGCCGTGGGCCCCCATCGCTCGCGGCCGACCTCGGCCGGATGTGATGAAGTGGTGGGGTGAGCACTCCCGATCTGACGCCGGCGCTCAGCGGGAGCGTCACCGCCTTCGTGGAGGGCTCGTCCACCCTGATCGTCGAGCGGACCGGATCCGGATCGGACGTGTTCCTGCTCGTGCACGGCCTGGGCATGGGGCGCAGCGTCTTCGCAGAGCTGGCCCGTCGGCTCGACGGGACCGTCGTCGCCGTCGACCTCCCGGGATTCGGCGCGGCGCCCGAGCCCGAGCTGCCGCTCACCATGCCCCAGCACGCCGACCTGATCGCCGCACACCTCGCCTCGACCGGCACGCCGCCGGTCACCGTGATCGGGCACTCGATGGGCAGCCAGGTGGCGGCGGAGTTGGCGGTGCGCCATCCCGAGCGGGTGCGCGCGGTGGTGCTGGCTGCCCCGACCGTCGACGCCGGCGCCCGCCGCGTGGCGCGGCAGGCGCTGCGGTTCCTGCACGACACCGCGTCGATCGATCCGCGCGTGGTGATCCGCGGCGTGCGCGAGTACCTGCGCGCGGGCCCGCACATCGTCCGCAAGATCCGCGCCACGGTCACGCATCGCCCGGAGCAGGTCTATCCGCGGATCTCCGTGCCGACGCTGGTCCTGCGCGGCTCGCGCGATCCAGTCTGCCCGCCGGTGTGGACCCGTTCCGTCGCCGACGCGATCCCGCAGGGTGAACTGGCAGAGATCCCGGGTTGCGGTCACGAGACGATGATCCGCGACGCAGCCCCTGCGGCCGACCAGATCCAGGAGTTCCTCTCCCGGATCTGAGGGGGTGGGGACTTCGTTCACTGGGCGCGAAGTGCCGACCTCCCGGCGGAGAACCGGCATTCCGCGACCAGGGAACGAGGAGGGCGCCGTCCTCCGGTGGCACGGGGAGAGGGACCGCGCTCAGAGCGTCCAGGTGTGCACGGGGTCTCCGGTGTGCATGTGCTCCAGGTAGTCGGCGAGCATGCCGTGCAGCGCCTCGGACCGCGTGGCGCCGGCGCGCTCCCGGGCGGCGACGGCCTCCCGCTGCCACACCGCGCCATTGCGACCGGTCAGGCATCGCTGCTCGATGACTCCGAGATAACGGTCGCGCGCGACGGCATCGACGCCGAAGCCGTCCAGCCCCTCGGCGGCGAGCGGCAGAAGCCGCCGCAGCACCAGCTCGCGCGGACCGATCCAGCCCACCTCTGGCCAGTACAGGCGCGACTCGATGCCGTCGCGGGCGGCGGAGTGCAGGTTCTCCTCCGCGGCGTCGAACGTCATCTGCGTCCACAGCGGCCGGTCGGCGTGCGCGAGGCTGCGCACCAGGCCGTAGTAGAACGCGGCGTCGGCGAGCACGTCGACGATCGAGGGCCCCGCCGGCAGCACGCGATTCTCGAGACGCAGGTGATAGCGGTCGCCGTGCCCGTCGTAGATCGGCCGGTTCCACCGATAGACGGTGCCGTTGTGCATGCGCAGCTCGGCGAGCGCGGGGGTCCCGCCGCGCGCGAGCACCTCGAACGGATCCTCCTCGGTCGTCACCGGCAGCAGAGCAGGAAAATATCGCGAGTTCTCCTCGAAGAGATCGAAGATCGAGGTCACCCAGCGCTCGCCGAACCACACCCGCGGGCGCACCTGCTGGTTCTTCAGCTCGACCGAGCGGGTGTCGGTCGCCTGCTCGAACAGCGGGATCCGGGTCTCGTGCCACAGAGCCCGCCCCGCGAAGAACGGCGAGTTCGCGGCCAGGGCCACCTGCACGCCGGCGATGGCCTGCGCCGAGTTCCAGTAGGCCGCGAAGTCGGCCGGGTCGACCTGCAGGTGCAGCTGCACCGAGGTGCACGCGGCCTCGGGCAGGATCGTGTCGCACACGATGTCGAGGCTCTCCCGCTCGCCCGCTCCCCCGAGCGCGGCGCCGTCGAGGCGCAGCTCGATGTCCTCACCGCGGGCAGCGAGGATCTGCTGGCTGAGCAGGTCGTAGCGCGGATCCTCGGAGAGCCACTCGCTCGTGAAGTGGTGCTCGTCGAGCGTGGGGAGCATGCCGATCATGGCGAGCCCGCAGCCCGCGCCGCGCGCCTTGGCGTCGGCGGCGTTCAGCGCATCGCGCAGGGATTCCTCGAGCCGGATCACGTTGCCGCCGGCGAGCGGCCGCGGTTCGACATTGATCTCGATGTTGAACTGGCCGAGCTCGGTCTGGAACGCGGGGTCGGCGATCGCCTCGAGCGCCCGGGCGTTGGCCATGGCAGGATCGCAAGCGTCGTCAACCAGGTTCAGCTCGATCTCGAGGCCGAGCCGCGGCTCGGACACCTCGAACTGGCCATCGGCGAGCATGCTGGCCAGGGCATCGAGGCACCGCGCCGTCTTCTCGCGGAACTGCGTGCGGTCCTGCCGGGTGAACTCCCGATCGTCGACACGGTCTCCCATGAGCAGAAGCTACTCGCCCCGCGTCTGCGCGTCGAGGCCGGATCCGCCGACCCGGGGCGCAGGCCCCGCTCACCCGCGCACCTCCGACCGCACCCCGTCCTCGCTCTCGATGGGGATCACGGCTCCTTCGCGGATCCACAGCGGCACGGAGTCGAAGGCGTGCGTCTCCCGGCGCCAGCCGCCTCCCTGCACCTGCTCGCGGGTGAACCAGTTCGTCCACCGGCCGCGCGGCAGGTAGTACTCGACATCGCCGGACGCGGTGAACACGGGCGCGACCAGCAGGTCGGGGCCCAGCATGTACTGCCGATCGAGGTGGCCCGCCGCGGGATCGTCGGGGAACTCGAGCACCATCGGGCGCATGATCGGGTGACCGCTGCGATGCGCCTCCTCGCCGGCCGCGACCAGGTACGGCCGCAGAGAGCGCTTGAGCTTCGTGAAGGCGCGAGCGACGTCGACCGCGCTCTGCCCCGGCACCTCACCGCCGGTGTCGAACGCCCACGGCACCCGGTAGTTGGTGGAGCCGTGCAGACGCGAGTGGCTGGAGAGCAGACCGAACGCGAGCCACCTCTTGAAGACCGCCGGATCCGGATCGCCCTCGAAGCCGCCGATGTCGTGGCTCCAGTACCCGAACCCGCTCAGCGCGAGCGAGAGCCCGCCGCGCAGCGACTCCGCCATCGACACGAACGAGGAGGAGTTGTCGCCGCCCCAGTGCACCGGCATGCTCTGACCGCCGGTCGTCGCCGAGCGGGCGAACAGCACCGCCTCGCCCTGGCCCCGCTCCTCGACGAGCACGTCGAACACGGCCCGGTTGTACAGATGCGTGTAGCGGTGATGCATCGCCTCGGCATCGCTGCCGTCGTGCCACGCCAGCCCGGTCGGGATCCTCTCGCCGAAGTCGGTCTTGACCGCATCGACACCCTGCCGCAGCAGGCGGCGGATGTAGCCCTGGTACCAGGCCGTGGCCTCCGGGTTCGTGAAGTCGACCAACGCCATCCCGGCCTGCCATAGATCCCACTGGAACACGGATCCGTCGGGTCGCCGAACGAGATATCCGTGCTCCATGCCCTCGTCGAACAGCCGCGACCGCTGAGCGATGTACGGGTTCACCCAGGTGCTCACGCGCAGCCCCCGCTCGTGCAGGCGCGCGAGCATGCCCTCCGGATCGGGGAACACGGCCGGGTCCCACTCGAAGTCGGTCCAGTGGAACTCGCGCATCCAGAAGCAGTCGAAGTGGAACACCTCGAGCGGGATGTCGCGCTCGGCCATGCCGTCGATGAAGCCGCTGACGGTCGCCTCGTCGTAGTCGGTCGTGAAGCTCGTGGACAGCCACAGCCCGTACGACCAGTCCGGCACTCTGGCCGGCCGTCCAGTGAGGCGCGTGTACCGATCGAGCACCTCGGCCGGGGTGGGGCCGGCGATCACGAAGAACTCCAGGCTCTCCCCCGCCACCGAGAACTGCACCTGCTCGACGGCTTCGGATCCGACCTCGAACGAGACATGGCCGGCGTCGTTGACGAGCACGCCGTAGCCGCGGCTGGAGAGGTAGAACGGGATGCTCTTGTACGCCTGCTCGCTCGACGTGCCGCCGTCGGAGTTCCACACCTCGACGGTCTGCCCGTTCTTCACGAAGGGGCCGAACCGCTCTCCCAGCCCGTAGATGAGCTCGCCGACGTCGAGGCTGAGCTGCGCATGGATGTAATTCGCCGCCTCCGCCTTCCCCTCGCGGCTGATGCCGTCGGATCCGACCGGCTCGGCGGTGACCGCGGCGTGCGGCGCGAGCGCGATCGAACCGATCGAGCGGTGCCCGCTGGTGGCGTAGACGCCGCCGTCGTGCTCGAACGACAGTTCCCACGGCGCACCTCGGCGGATGCGCGCGCGCAGGGTGCCGGCGTCGAGCACGCCGCCCTCGTCGTCGACGCGTGCCTCGGCGCGGTGCTCCGGGTCGGCGTCGATCGCGAACGTGCGCCCGGTGCCGGCCGCACCCCGGTGGTGCTCGATGCGCACCCGGATCACTCCCTCCGCGGGGCTCGTCAGCGACACCGTCAGCAGGGGACGGTTGAGGGTGTCGCCGCGCGACGCGATCACCCGCGTCGGCGCCCAGATGGTGAGCTCGCCCTCTTGGGCCGTGAGATCACGCGCCTCCTGCGCGTACAGGGCGTCGACTCCGGGGCGGAGCTGCCAGAACCCGTCGGTGAACTTCATTACTTGACTGCTCCTGCCGTGATGCCACGCGTCAGCGTGCGCTGGAAGATGAGGAAGAAGACGAGCGTCGGCAGCAGACCGAGCAGCGCCGAGGCGCTCGTCGTGGTGACGTCCATGAGCCGGTCGCCCTGCAGCGCCGTGATCGCCACGGGCACCGTCTGGTTCGCGTTCGACACGAGGAATGTCAGGGGGATGAGGAACTCGTTCCACGTCCAGATGAAGAAGAAGATGAGCAGCACCGACAGCGTCGGCCGGGAGATCGGGAACACCACACGCCACAGGACGTGCCAGCGTCCGGCTCCGTCGAGCGCCGCAGCCTCGAGCACCTCCTTGGGGAACGTGCTGAACACCGAGGAGAGCAGATACGTGCCGAAGGCCGACTGGATGACCGTGAAGGTGATGATCACCGACCACGGGTTGTCGTACAGTCCCACCTGCTTGAACAGGAAGTACAACGGGTACAGCAGCACCTCCTGCGGCAGCATGTTCGCGAGCAGGATCAGCACGACGATCCACAGCCGCCCCTTGATCCGGCCGATGCCCAGCGCGAAGGCGTTGAGCATCGACAGGCCCACGGCCAGCACGGCGACCGTGCCGGAGATGAAGAAGCTGTTCCAGAGCTTCAGCGGGAAGTCGACGCGGTTCCAGAACGCGCTGATCCCGTCGAAGTAGAGCTCCTTCGGCAGCGACAGCGGCCCAGAGCTGTTGTAGTCGCCGGGCGACTTGAACGAGTTGATCAGGATCAGCAGCAGCGGCACCGCGATGAGCAGACCCAGCACGATGGCGACGGCGAGCACCACCCAGTCGGACGGCCGGCGCCGCGCGATTCCTCGGCGGCTCATCGGGCCTCCTCCTTCTCCATGCGGTTCTGCACCAGGATGAACGCCACGCTCACGATGGCGATGACGACCGTCAGGGCGGTCGCGATCGTCGCGCCGTAGCCGACCTGCTGCGACTGGAAGAACTCGCTGTATGCGTAGTACGCGGGAACGATGGTCGACGTTCCGGGGCCGCCGCGGGTCAGGGCGTAGACCGGTCCGAAGACCTTGAGCGCGGCGATCGTGCAGGTCAGCGTGACGACGAAGATCTCGGGCCGGATGATGCCGACGGTGATGGCGCGGAACCTCTGGAACCAGTTGGCGCCATCCAGTTCCGCCGCCTCGTACAGCTCCGGGTCCACCCGCTGCAGCGCCGCCATGAAGATCACCACCGGATAGCCCAGCTGCACCCAGACCATGATCACCATGATGCTGACGAGCGCGGTGTCGCCACTGCCCAGCCAGTTGTGCTGCAGAGCGCCGAGACCGATCGCCTCCAGCACCTGGTTGAGCGCTCCGTTCTTGGGGCGCAGGATCCAGCCGATCACGATCGCCGCGATCACGGCGGGGAGGATCTGCGGCAGGTAGTACGTGGCGCGCAGGAAGCTCGCAATCCGGCCGCCGAACTTCTTGCCGATCAGGTCGAACAGCATCGCCGCCAGCAGAAGACCGAGCAGGGTCGGCACCACGACCATCGCGACGATCATCGCGACGGAGTTGCCGAACGAGGTCCAGAACACCTGATCACCGAGCAGCTCCTGCCAGTTGCTCAGTCCGATCCACTGCGGGGGGCGGATGCCGCGGTATCTCGTGAACGTGAGATAGACGTTCCAGACCAGCGGGATCAGGATGATCACGATGAGCAGGATCAGCCCCGGGAGCAAGTAGGGCCAGAATGCGCGCGGGCGCGACCCCGGGAGGAGGCTGCGTGCGTCGGACATGCCGTCGTCCTTTCGGTAGGGAGGTGAGAGCGCTCGGGGGCTGCGGACGACGCCGCAGCCCCCGAGGGCCTCAGCCGACGATGTCCTTCACGCCGGACGCGTACTGCTCGCCCAGCTGCTTGCGCACGTCCGCGGGGGACTTGGTGCCGTTGACGAGCTCCTGCAGACCGGCGTTGATCTGGTCGTAGAACGTCGGCGTGGGCCAGTCGGGGTAGAACGCGATGCCGTCGTTCTTGGTGATGGCGTTGAAGTTCTCGATGAGCTGCTTCGACTTCTCATCCGTGATCGCGGACACGTCGGCGGCGACGGGCACGCCGCCGTTGTTGCCCAGGATCGCCTGGATCTCGGGCCGCATCGTGATGTCGATGAACTTCTCCGCGAGTGCCTTGTTCTTCGCACGCTCCGGCACGACCCACATGTTCCCCGCGGATCCGGGCGTGAACGTGCTGCTCGGGAAGAGGAACGTGCCCCACTCGAAGCCCTTGATCTCGCTCATGAACCGGCCGTACCACCAGCTGCCCGAGTAGAACATCGGGGACTGGCCGTTGATGAACGAGACGCCCGCGTCCTCGGCCTTGATACCGCTCGCGTCCTTGGAGATGTATCCCTTCGCCGTCCAGTCCGCGATGGTCTGGGTGGCGTAGGTGAGCGGCTCGCCGTTCCAGTCCACCTTGTGCTTGTAGAGCTGGTAGTCGTCGATGAACGACCGGTCGGCCTTGGTCAGCGCCAGCTGGTACCAGAGCTGGCTGAGCGGGTACTCCGCCGCCGACTCGGAGAGGGGAGTCTGGCCGGCGTCCTTGAAGGTCTTCATCGCCGTCTCGAACTCCGAGAGCGAGGTCGGTACGGCCACGCCGGCCTTCTCGAACGCGGTCTTGTTGTAGTAGACCTCGACGTACTCGCCGTAGTTCGGCACGCCGTACCAGCTGCCGGAGCCCATGATGCCCTTGTCGTCGTACTTCGCGGTGGTCTGCAGGCTGGAGGCGAGCTTCTTGTCCCAGCCGTACTTCTTCACCGCGTCATCCAGCGGGGCGAGCAGTCCCTGGCTGGACAGCAGGCCGGCGGTTCCGTTGCCCTTGGCGTACTCGAGCACGTCGGGGGCCTGATCGGAGTTGAGAACCTGGCTCGCCGTGGAGCGGATCTGCTCGAAGCTCTTCTCCTCGAACTGCACCTTGGCGCCGGTCTCCTTCTCGAAGACCTTGATGGCCTCCGCCCAGGCCTTGCCCATGGCGCTGTCCGCGCCCTCGTAGTGCCACAGGCGCAGGGTCTTGCCTGCACCGTTCGTGTCGTCGCTGCCGCCACCGCTCGAGCCGCCGCTGCAGCCGGTGAGGGCGGCGACGACGGCCGCTGTCGCGACGACGGCCGCGAGGATTCTGGTGTGCTTCATTGCTACCTCCATGGAATTGTCGAAGCGTTTCGACATTGGTGGAAAAGGGATGGACATGCGGAACGGGTGGTCGGGTGAACAGGGATCGAGGGGGCGGATGACGAAGCGGCCGGACCTCAGCGCGGATCGCTCACCGAGCCGAACGGTTGATACCGCGGCGCAGTGAGGCGCACGCCCGGTTCGACGTGCTCTCCATCGGCCAGGCGGGAGGCGAGTTCCACGGCGAGCTCGCAGGAGATGTCGGGCTCGAGCGGGATGCGGTCCAGCGGAGTCGAGAACGAAGTCGTGTCGAACGACGAGCCGACCGACACGACCGACATCTCCCCCGGCACCGAGAGCCCCGCCGCGGCGAGCTCCTCCAGGACGGCCGAGTGCGCCGCGTCGTCGCAGTGCAGCGCGAGGGCGGTGACCCCCTCGCCGACCATACGCCGCACGGCGTCGCCGATGTCACGGCGTCGTTCGTCGCCTTCGCCGGGAAAGGCCGTCGAGAGGGTGACGGCGCGACGCCGCGCCGCCTGCTCGATACCGCGTCGCACCCGCGGAGGGAAGTTCGACAGCGCATACGCGCTCTCCGGGTGGCCGAGGAAGCCGATACGGCGATGGCCCGCGTCGGCGAGGCGGTCGACGGCGAGCGCAGCGGCCGCCTCGAAGTCGAGGTCCACGCAGACGAGCCCCTCGACGTCGTCGGGCACGCCGATGAAGACCGTCGGCACGTCGATCGCACGCGAGAGCGCGACCCGGTCGTCCCGCGGGGCGACGTCGAGGACGATGATCCCGTCCACGAGGCCACTGGCGGAGACCCTGCGCATCCCCGCCGAGGCCTCGGCGTCCGTCAGCAGCAGGATGTCGTAGTCGTACCGGCGCGCAGCGATCGAGGTCGCGAGCACGAAGCTCATGTGGGTCGGCGCGTGCGTGTCGGCCCGGAACGGCTCGGTGAGCGCGAAGATGTGCGTGCGGCGCCCCGCGAGCATCCGAGCGCCCGCGTTCGGCTCATACCCGAGCAGGGCCGCCGCGCGTTCCACGCGATCCCGGGTGGCCGGAGAGATCGATCGCTTGCCGCTCAGCGCGTACGAGACGGTGCTGATCGACACACCGGCGGCCTCGGCCACCTCGTGGATCTTCGCCATCGTCGTCTCCGGTCTTCTTCGGTCGGTACGGATTTCGCGCTGGTGAAGCGCTTCGACAGCCGACGATAGCGAGCCCGTCGGTCTCGCGCAAGACTTATGTTGTTTTCTTCAACTTATCGCTTGCCGTCCTGGCGCTTCGTCACCCGCCCCCGCTCCGGGTCTCGCCGGGCTGGGCGCCCGCCCTACGCTGGTCGGGTGCATCAGACGACCGTCGAGGGAGTGCGGATCGCTTGGGCGCGCACGGACCACGACAGCCGGCGGAAGACCGCGGATGCGCTGATCCGCGCCCTGGCCGCCGAGCTCGTGCCGGGATCCGACCTGCGCATCGAGCGGCGGTGCCCCGTGTGCGGCGGTCCGCACGGGCGGCCTGCGCTGGCGCACGCGCCGGTGCTGGCGAGTGTCGCCTATGCGGATCCATGGACGGTCGTGGCTGTCGCCCCGGCGGACCACGTCGACGCGATCGGGATCGACGCGGAGCCCGCGGGCGCGTCGCTCGACCTCGCGGCCCTGTTCGCCCCGTCCGAGCCGCCGGACCTGCGTGGCTGGACCGCGATCGAGGCGGTGCTCAAGGCCGATGGGCGCGGACTGCTGCTCTCGCCCGATCAGGTGCACCTCTTCGCGAACGGCCGCGCGACCGTCCCGGGCGGCGGCGAGTTCCGGATCCTGCCCGTCGCCACCGTCCCCGGCCTGATCGTCACGCTCACGCTGCGGCGTCCGGACCCAGGCCCGCGACCCATTCATCGACCGTGACCACGTCGGCCTGGCGCGGGAGCACCTTCTCGAGCAGCACCCTGTGCACCTCGGGATCCCGATCCGCGCAGGCGTCGGCGAGCACCGTCAGCCCGAAGTCGTGATCCGCGGCGTGGCGGACGGTGCTCAGCACCACGCCGCTCGTGGAGACGCCGGCAAGCACGAGATCGGTCGCCCCGAGGCCGCGCAGCACGACGTCGAGGTCGGAGGCGAACGCGCCGATCCGCCGCTTGACGACCACGGGCTCCCCCGGGAGCGGCGCGAGGTCGGCGACGATCTGCGTGCCCTCGGCCCCCTCCCCCATGTGCGGAGCCAGGGACGATAGCGCGATCGCGCCGAACGACCTGTTGCGCGCCGCCACCTCGGGGAAGCCCTCGCGGAACGCGACTCGCACGAAGACGACCGGGATCTCGGCGGCGCGCGCGGCGGCGAGCGCGCGTTGCGCGTGCGCGATCACGTCGGATCCGTCCTCGGCCAGGCGTCCGGCGATGCCGTTCTGGAAGTCCATGAGCAGGAGTGCGGTGGTCATCGCCACGCCCTTTCGTCTATTAGACAGGTATGACTGTGCAGTCTAGACTGTGTATATGCCCGAGACCTCGCCTATGGCCGATGCATCCGCTGTGAGCGCGCGCCAGACCGCTCTCGACCTCCGCACGGTCGTCGCGCGTCTGCTCCGTCGGTTCCGCGAGGCCGGCGCCGACGAGACCATCACGCCGTCGCAGGCGTCCGCCCTGGCCCGGCTCGGCAAGGGGGGCGTCTCGACGGTCAGCGCCCTCGCGACGGCGGAGCGAGTGCGGCCGCAGTCCATGGCGGCCACCGTCGACGCGCTGGAGACCCTCGGGCTGGTCACGCGCAGCCAGGACCCAGGAGACGGCCGCCGCCAGATCATCGAGCTCACGGAAGCCGGACGCGCCAGGATCGAGGGCCAGAAGGACGCCGCTGCGGCCTGGCTCGAGCACGCCCTGGATGCGCTCGACGAGGCCGACCTGCGCGCCATCGCCACCGCGACCGGACTCCTGGAGCGGATGCTGCCGTGAGCCGGATGCCCACGGCACCGCTCGGAGGTCCTGCTCCCGAGGGACGGTTCGATCGGCGGCTGCTCGCGCCGATGATGGTGGGAGCGATCCTCAACCCGATCAACACCGCGATCATCGCAGTGGCGCTCACACCGATCGGCCTCGCGCTGGGCGCTCCGGCTCGCGAGACCGTGTGGCTCGTGTCGAGCCTGTACCTCGCCACGGCGATCGGGCAGCCCCTGGTCGGCCGCCTCGTCGACATCTTCGGCGTGCGCTCGCTGTTCCTGATCGGCGCCCTGCTCGTGGCGGGCGCCGGCGCGATCGGGCTGTTCGCGCCGGAGAGCCGCGACAGCATCTGGTGGCTCGTGGCCGCACGCGTCATCCTCGGCCTCGGCACCTGCGCGGGCTACCCCGCGGCGATGCACATGATCCGCGCGGAGGGCGAGCGCACCGGCCTCGCCTCGCCGGCCGGGATCCTCACGCTGCTCAGTGTCACGACCCAGACCATCGCCGTGATCGCACCCGCGCTCGGCGGAGTGCTCGTCGGCGCGTGGGGCTGGCGCGCCACATTCGCCGTCAACGTGCCGCTCGGGCTCGCCTCGCTGCTGCTCGGAGCGTTGTTCCTCCCGCGCCGGACAGGCCTCGAGCCCGCGCCTGAGGATCGCCCGCGGATCGACGGCGTCGGGATCGTCCTCTTCGCCGTCGCAATGCTCTCCCTGCTGGTCTTCCTGCAGAACCTCGGCCCGGCGCTGGTGTGGCTGCTCGTCGTCGCGGTCGCCGCGGGCGTGCTCTTCGTGTGGTGGGAGCGCCGCACCGCGGATCCCTTCATCGACGTGCGCGTGCTCTCCGGCAACAGGCCGCTGCTTCTCAGCTACGTGCGGTCACTGCTGACCGCGACCATCTCGTACACGTTCGTGTACGGCTCCACCCAGTGGCTCGAAGACGGACGCGGCCTCACCCCGACCGTCGCGGGGCTGGTGCTGCTCCCGGTGTTCGCGGCGGGCATCGCGGTCGCCCTCGCATTCGGACGCCGGCCCGAGGTCGTCGGCAAGCTCATGGTCGGATCCGCCGCGCAGCTCGCCGCCGGGATCCTCGTGCTGTTCATGACGGGCTCTTCGCCGATCTGGTTCCTCGTCCTCGCGATGCTGGTGCTCGGCATCCCGCAGGGCCTCAACAACCTGGCGATCCAGAACTCGCTGTACTACCAGGCCGAGCCCGCGCGCATCGCCTCCTCGGCAGGTCTGCTGCGCACGTTCTTCTACCTCGGCGCGATCGTGTCGGCCGTGATCTACGGCAACGTCTACGGCGCGCGGGCGACCACGGCCGGGCTGCACGTCCTGGGCTGGGTCGTGGTCGGGATCGCCGTCGTGTTCCTGCTCATCACGGTGTTCGACCGGTCGCTGCGCAAGATCGGGCGAGGGGCCGGATCCGATTCCTGAGCCGGCCGCGATCCCGAGAGGACGGGCACGAAAGACGAGCCTCAGGGCAGACGGGTGATCCCGCTGTCGTGGAGCCGTGCCGTCGCGGTGCGATCGATGCTCACCCTGACCTGACCGACGCCATCGATGGCGGCCCAGAACAGGAAGGGGAGGAACACCGTGCGAACCAGCATCGCCCATCCGGCCTTCGCGAACCCGACCGGGGTGCCGTCCTTCATCCGCACCACCTGGGTGCCGGTCATCACCCCGCCGAGGGCGCGGCCGTTGCGAAAGGCCCAGCCGTAGACGAAGGGCAGCACGACGATCAGGGCGAGTCCGATGACGACGGCGCCGACCGCACGGTCGGGGTCGGAGGCTCCCGTGCCGTAGAGGATCGCCGCGGTGACCGCCGCGCCGTACAGCAGGACGCTGTCGACCAGCCACGCGAGCAAGGCCCCCGACATGGTCGAGTCGACATAGAGCGCACCGTTCTCGAACGCTCGAACGCGCCTCGCCGCCTCAGGGCCGAGCGCGGGAGCGAGCTGCGCGCGGGCCTCCGCGAGAGCGGCTCTGCGGTCGGCGTGCGCGAGCGCAGCGGGCTGACGCATCTCCTCGGTCACCGGCTCTGCTCCACGGCACGCGGGACGACATTCAGGGCCCGCGTCACCGGAGCGGGCTCCACTCCACTGAGGCCGGGGGCCGGCTCGGGCAGCGGCGGCAGCGGCGGCTGGTCGAGCCAGGCGTCGAAGAACGCCTCGAGCCGGCGACCGGCCACCGACGCCGCCAGCACGCGGAAGTCCTCGGTTGTCGCCGTGGCGCCCGCATGGCGCTCGGTCCACGAACGCAGGATCCGGAAGAACGCATCGTCGCCGACGGTCATCCGCAAGGCATGCAGCACCAGGGCCCCGCGCTTGTAGACCCGATCGTCGAACATGAGCTCCGGGCCCGGGTCGGACAGCACGAGATCCTGCGGCTCAGCGGAGAGTGCGGCCCAGTGCCCGAGCGCCTTCGCGTGCGCGCTGTGCCCGCCGCTGCGCTCGGACCAGATCCACTCGGCGTAGCAGGCGAAGCCCTCGTTCAACCAGATGTCGCGCCACCGCGCGACGCCCACGCTGTTGCCGAACCACTGATGCGCGAGCTCATGCGCGATGAGGCGCTCGAGGCTCCCCCGGCCGTCGATGTGGTTGGCGCCGAACACCCCCATGCCCTGCGCCTCCAGGGGGATCTCCAGGTCATCGGCCGTCACGACGAGCCGATAGGACGGCAGCGGATACGGCCCGAACGCCTCGGCGAACACGGCCATCATCTGCGGCAGCGGAGCCAGGTCCGCGTCCACCCGGGCGGCAAGCGCTGCCGGATGCAGCACCTGCCCCACGACCCCTGCCAGATCCATGCCTCGAGAGACATATTTCCCGATCTGGACGGTCGCGAGGTAGCTGGGCGTCGGTGTGGAGCGCTCGAAGACCCACGTCGCGCGTCCGCCCTTGGTCGTCATCGACACCGGCTCCGCGGCAGCGACCGCGTATCCGGGGTCCGTCGTGATCGAGATCCGGTACGTGGCCTTGTCGGCGGGGTGATCGTTGCAGGGGAACCACGACGGCGCGCCGATGGGCTGCGAGGCGACGATCGCTCCGTCCTCCAGCTCCTCCCAGCCGAGCGTGCCCCAGCGGGTGCGGCGCGGGCGCGGGGCTCCGCCGTACGAGATCGTGAGCTCGAACGGATCCCCCGCCGCGAGCTCGCGGCCGAAGGCGACCTTGAGCTTGCGGTCGGTCTGGGTGAAGCCGATGCGCCCGCCGACGTCGCCGCGTACCTTGGTCGCGCGCAGCCCGGCGAGGTCCAGGGAAACGGCCTTGGTCGCCTCGACGACCCGCCCGCGAACCACCGCGACGCCGTCCAGCCGGTTCGTGCCGAGCCGGTAGTCGATGCTCAGGTCGTAGTGCTCGACGCGATAGCGCCGATCACCGGAATGCGGGGTGTAGTCGTCGGGGCTCACTGTTCCATGCTCACAGATCGAGGGGCGTGCGCGCTCACGCGGCCGAGCCCTCGGGCCCGTCTGAGATCTCGGAGACCGGCGGCCGCCGGTCCGATGCCGAGGTCGAAGACGCCGGATCCTGGTAGCTGCGCACCTTGACCGCGCGCCACGGACCGATCGGATTGCCGCTCCAGCGGCTTCCGACCGGCACGCTCTCCCCGCGCATCACGAGGGACGCCGGGCCGACGGTGGCGTCGGATCCGATGGTCGCGGCCGGCAGGATCACGCTGTGCGGACCGAGGGTCGCCCCGGCCTCGAGCGTGACCGTGTCGATGCTCATCACCCGGTCGTGGAAGAGGTGCGTCTGCACGACGCAACCGCGGTTGACGGTCGCCCCGTCGCCGAGCGTGACGAGGTCGGGTTCGGGCAGCCAGTAGCTGTCCGTCCAGACGCCCTTTCCGATCGTCGCGCCCAGCGAGCGCAGCCACATGGCGAGCGCGGGCGTGCCCGCCGCCGCGTTGGCGAACCACGGCGCGGCCATCATCTCGGTGAACGTGTCGGCGACCTCGGTGCGCCACACGAAGCTCGACCACAGCGGGTGCTCCCCCGGGCGGATCGGCCCGACGAACGCCCACTTCGCCGCCGTCGCGAATCCGGCGGCGACCGCGCCCGCGACCAGCAGGACGAGGCCCGAGAGCACCACGGTCCACACCAGGCCGATGCTCATGGCCAGTGCGGCGAGCGTCAGCAGCACTGCAAGCCCGAGCGCGCACGTGAGGATCACCGGGACGATGCGGCACAGCTCCCAGAGGCCCCGGGCGACTCGCAGTGCCGTACGCGGACGGTAAGTGCGCTCCAGGTCCGACTCGTTCACCACCCGGCGCAGGCGCACCGGCGGCGATCCGAGCCAGGATGATCCCGCCTTCGCCTTGTCCGGCGCGGCCGAGAGGACGGCGACGAGGCCGTCCTTGGGCACCTTGTGCCCGGCGCCCGCCATGCCGGAGTTGCCGAGGAACGCGCGCTTGCCGATGCGCGCCGCCGCCAGGTGCATCCACCCGCCGCCGAGCTCGTAGGACGCGACCATGGTGTCGTCGGCGAGGAAGGCGCCGTCGTCGATCGTCGTCATGGAGGGGATCAGCAGCACAGTGGAGATCTCCACCTCGGATCCGACCTTCGCGCCGAGCAGGCGCAGCCAGGTGGGGGTGAACAGGCTCGCGTACAGCGGGAACAGCAGCGTGCGCGCGGAGTCGAGCAGGCGCTCGGTGGTCCAGGCCTGCCACGCGATCCGGCCGCGGACCGGGTGGATCCCTTCCCGCAGCCCGATCGATAGCAGCCGCGTCGCCGCCACGACGAGCCCCGCGAACACGACTCCGGTGACGAGCACCGACGGCACCAGCCAGATCGCCAGTCCCGGCAGTGCCGCCACGAGCGAGGACGCACCGCGCGTGCCCTGCACGAGCACGAGCGCACCGAGGGCGAAGGCCAGCACGGGCAGCAGGCCGAGACCCATGCTCGATGCGGCATATGCCCACAACCAGCGCCGCGGAGCGGGCGGACGCTCGGGCGCGAGTGGGGCGGACTTGCCGCCGATGCGGACGGCGGGCGAGCCGGCCCAGCGCTGGCCCGCACGCACCCGCCCGAACACGGCGGATCCGGGAGCGACCTCGGCGGCGCGGCCGATGCGCGTGCCGGGCGCGAGCGTGCTGCGCGCGCCGACGACCGCACCCGCGCCGATCCGTATTCCGCCGATGCGCACGGTGTCCCCGTCGATCCAGTAGCCGGAGAGATCGACCTCGGGCTCGATCGCGGCGCCCCGGCCGATGTCGAGCATGCCGGTCACGGGCGGCAGCGTATGCAAGTCGACGTCCGGGCCGATCTTCGCCCCGAGGGCCCGGGCGTAGTAGCTCACCCACGGGGCGCCCGCGAAGCCGACCGGATCGATCTGATGACTGACCTGCTCCGCCAGCCAGAGCCGCACGTGCACCCCGCCGCCGCGCGGATAGTCACCGGCCCGCACGCCGGCGAGCAGCGTCCTCGCAGCGACCGCGGCGATCGCCATGCGGCCGAACGGCGACGCGAACACCACGAGGCCGACGATCAGCAGCCACAGCGGCGCCGTCGGCAGCCAGTCGAAACCGGGCACCAGATGCAGGATCGCGCTGCCGGTCAGCAGCCACAGAACCCACCGGATGCCGCCGAGCACGAACAGCGGCACACCCAGGATCGACTGGATCCACTGCATCCGACGCGGCGTGGGCCGGGACTCGTGGAACTCTCCCGGCTCGTCGTCCTCATCGCCGGCCTCTGCCTCGATCGCGTCGGCCATGCGCCGCAGGCGAGGCAGGTCGTAGACGTCGGCCATCGTGAACTCGGACGCGCGGGCCCTGATGCGGCTCACCAGCTGCGCGGCCGCGAGGGATCCGCCGCCGAGCTGGAAGAAGTCGGCGTCCTCGTCGAGCGGCCGGGTGCCGAGCACCGCGAACCACTGCTCCGCGAGCCAGGCCGCGGTGCCGGTGAGCGTGGAGTCGTCGGCGTCCGGATCCGTCAGCGGCCACGGCAGCGCCGCCTTGTCGACCTTGCCCGAGGTGCGCACCGGAAGGTCGTCCATCACGGCGAGCAGCGGGATGAGCGGCGCCGGGAGCGTCTCGGCGAGCTCGGCGCGCGCGGTCTGCCGGTCGAAGCCCTCCGTCGGCACCACGTAGCCGACGAGCAGAGGGATGCCGCCCTCGCTGCGCTGAACAACGACGGTCGCCGCCGTCACCGCGGTGAGGTTCTGCAGCGCGGCCTCGACCTCGCCGAGCTCGATGCGCCGCCCGCCGATCTTGACCTGGTCGTCGGCGCGGCCCTGGAACACCAGGCCCGCCTCCTCGTACCGCACGAGGTCCCCGGAGCGGTAGGCGCGGTCCCAGCCCAGCGACGGCATCGGCGCGTACTTCTCCGCGTCCTTGGCCGGATCCAGGTACCGCGCCAGTCCGACGCCGCCGATCACGAGCTCGCCGGCCTCGCCCTCGGCGACCCGGTTGCCCTCGCCGTCGACGACCGCGAGCTCCCAGCCGTCCAACGGCAGGCCGATCCGCACCGGCTCCCCCGCGCGCAGCGCCTCGCCGTCCATCTGGGCCGCGCACGCGACGACCGTGGCCTCGGTGGGACCGTAGGTGTTCCAGACCTCGCGGTCCTCGCCGACCAGCCGTGCGGCGAGCTCGGGCGGCAGCGCCTCGCCGCCGAAGATCAGCAGCCGCAGGTTCTCGATCGCGTCCTGCGGCCAGAGCGCAGCGAGCGTCGGCACGGTCGACACCGCGGTGATGCCGTGTCCGAGCAACCAGGGCCCGAGGTCCTCGCCGGAGCGCACCAGCGCTCGCGGCGCCGGCACCAGGCAGGCCCCATAGCGCCAGGCCAGCCACATCTCCTCGCACGAGGCGTCGAAGGCGACGGACAGACCCGCGAGCACGCGGTCGCCGGGGCCGAGTGGCGCATCCTGCATGAACAGGTTCGCCTCGGCGTCGACGAACGCGGCGGCGGAGCGGTGGCTCACGGCGACGCCCTTGGGCACGCCGGTCGAGCCCGAGGTGAAGATGATCCAGGCGTCGTCGAGGGGCAGCGGGTGCGGCACGGTCGTGATCGCGACCGAGTTCGGGTGCGGATCCTCACCGGCGAACAGGCCGGATCCGTCTGTTTGCGTCACACCGTGGCGCAGAGCCGGTGAAACCCGCAGTTCGGCAGAAAGAGACGGATCCGACGTCGGCGCGAACACCCCGCCGGCTCCGATCACGCCGCGCACCTTCGCCTCGCCGAACACGAGATCGGCCCGCTCCTGCGGATCGTCCGCGTCGACCGGCACGTACGCCGCACCGGCGGCGAGCGTGCCGAGGATCGCGAGGTAAAGCTCGCGACCGCCCGAGGGCATCCTGATGCCGACTCTGTCGCCGCGCATCACTCCGTGCTCGCGCAGCCGGGCAGCCGTCCGCCAGACCTGGGCGAGCAGCTCGGCGTAGCTGAGTGCACCGTCCGCATCCTCGATCGCGGAGGCGTCCGGGTAGCGGCGTGCAGTGTCGACGAGGATGTCGATCAGCGTGCGCGGCGGCGCCGCGAGCGCGGCGCGGTCGAGGATCTCTTGCATCGGGTTCCGTTCGAGCGGCTGCACACAGGTCGCGTGCGCGCTCAGGGTACCGCGGGCGGGGAAACAGCAGGTGAAGCGGATCCGGCGCGCTGATACCGGCTCCGCAGAGGGCTCGGCCGCGGCCCGCGCCGGGCCTCCTGCGGGCTGCTACTGCGTCGCGCCGTTCGCCTTCGCCGGATCGTCCGACGGCGGCAGGGCCGGCATCGGGCCCCCGATCACCCCGATGACCTGGATTCCCGCACCCCCGATGGTGGTCTGCTGATCGGCCGAGGTGGATGACGAGGACGAGTCCACCTGCATGAGGAACGGGCCGACGTAGTGCGCGCCGGTCATCAGCTCGCTGGCGGACGTCGACCAGGTGCCGGTGAGGGCCACGTCGCGCACCAGCAGAAGGGAGAGCGGCCGGCAGCGCACCGTATCCGGATCGGAGGCCGCGCCGACCAGGTCCCCCGCTCTCATGCCGGGCACGCACCATTGGGTCGCCGCGAGAAGTTCGGGATGCCACCAGTCGATGCCCGACGCGCTGCGCACGATCGTCACCAGGAGATGCTCGAAGTGGACGTGCAGCGAACTGTCCTGCGTGGTGAGCGAGGTCGCCGTCGGCGCATCCTGCAGGTCGTTGCGGTCGACAGCCGTGAGCAAGCGGACGTCCTCGGCCGCCGAGTTCGCGACCGTGAAGAGCGAGGTCGCAGAGGCCTGCGCGCGCCCAGGGGGTTCGAGCAGGGCGGATCGGATGTCCTCGGCCGGCATCAGCGCGTCGGTCAGGAACGCCGTCTGCGCGAAGCGGGTCGTGGCGAGCTCGGCCGGATCCGCCTTCAGCGCCAGCGGAGCGGTCAGCGACATCGTGGAGATCTCAGCACTCCGGGCGGCGACATCGATGGGCGTCGCGACATCGACGGGCGTCACCGCGTCGATCCGCGGTGCGACGTCGATCGGCGTGGCGGCGACGGCGGGCTGCACGACCAGCGCGCGCCGTGCGTCACGCAGTGCGGGCAGGTCGAGCGCCGATGCCCGGTCCGAGAAGTCGATCCGGTCGCGGTTGACCAGCACGCGCTGGGCCAGGCTCTCCTTCAGCGTCTCCGGGATCGCATGCAACCGCCAGAGCACCGGATCCGGTCGGCTCGGGGCGGTGGTCGTCGAGGTGTCGTCATGGTGGGCCGTGACGACCGTGTCGAATGTCTGCCAGCCGCTCGCGTCGGGTTCCGCGAATCCCGCCGGAATGCAGCCGAAGGGCAGCGCCGCCGCGGTGCCGTCGCCGACGCCCTTGCGCGCGTCGGCGATCAGCGCCTCGAGCCGCGGAAGCGCCGGATCATCGGCGGCAAGCGTCGGCACGGCGAACCGCGCGGCGAGGGAGTATCCGGTGCGCAGCGTCATGCCGGTCTGCACGGGCGTCACGATCGACGTGCCCGCGGCCGCCTTGAGGTCGAGGGCGAAGTCGTACAGCTCCCCCAGCCACTGCGAAAGCTGCAGCGGATTCGTCTGCCCTCCCTGCACGATCTCGTCGGGTACGGCCTGACCGGGGAAGAGTGCCAGCGCATGCTGCTCGTCCCCGGTCGGCACGTACGCGGCCGTGAGCGTGTCCAGGATCTGCTGCCCGAGTGCGAGCAGCTGTCCGTCGTTCTCGTCCATCGGCCACCGCTCCTCAGCTCGGGGCTCCGGCGGGTGCCGGTGCCGGCGCGGGCGCGGATCCGGCGGCCCCCGATCCGGCAGCAGCGCCGGTGCCGACGGGAGTCCCGGTCGCGGCAGCGGATCCGGCCGCAGCTCCGGATCCCGTAACCGTCGCACCCGGCGCAGCCAGACCGGGATCGTCCTTCGCGGGGCTCGCCGGCTGGATCTCCCCGATCCAGCCGACGATCTGCGAGCCCATCAGCGACAGCGTGCCGCCCTGCTCCGAACGGGTGAAGCTCCAGCTGTTGGACGCGTTGGACTGCGAGGTGAACGCCCCGCTGTCCCGCGAGTCGGAGTGCTGGAAATGACCGCCGATGCCGCACCAGCCGACCGAACCGCCGAACGTGGTGGAACTCGAATCGGTCTGCTGCGACGCCTGATCCGCCGCGGACTGGAACGAATCCCCCATCGCTCCCCAGTTGTCCGCCGTGATCGTGACGTTGCGCACGACGAGGAACGCCTTGGGCACCATCGGCAGGATCCGGTCGGGCGCGTCGATCTGACCCGTGATCGAGCCGTCGCTGATCGCGTTCTGCTTCTGCCCGACCATGAACCAGCCGGGGATGTGCAGCAGGTCCAGCAGCGCCCAGTCACGGATGCAGTTCGCGACGAAGTACTCGAACGTCACCGAGGCCGAGGTGCTGGAGTCCTGGAAGTGCTGCCAGCCCTGCTGCCCGTCGCTCTGCTGACCGTCGTGGTGCGCGTCGCTGTGACCCGCGTCCGCCGACGCCCCGAAACCGAACATCGAGAAGCCGACGCCGCCCGAGTTGCTCGACGACGAGTCGTGGTAGAACGAGTTCGCGAAGCTGCTCGTCGCGGACGCCGATGAGGTGGCGTAGTTGTCGCTGCTCGTGTCGATGTGGAACACACCGAAGTCGTTGTCCGTGTGGTCCCACCAGGAGACCGGATCGATCGCCGACCACGGCACCTTCTCCGCGATGGCTCCGGCCAGACCGACCTGGTAGTCGTCGAACATCCGGCGCGCCTTGGCGATCAGCGCCGCGACGGCGCTGCCGCCCTTGGACTGCAGCGTGTTCATGGCGTCCTCGATCTTCTGGCCGCCCATGTCGCGGTAGTCGTTCCAGGCCGCGTCGACCGTCGCCTGCAGCGCCCCGCTGGCGATCGGCCACGCCGCGCCGGCGGCGGGGTTCGCCATGGCGGCCGCGTACCCCTGCGCATAGGCGGTGCGCGCATCCGCGAGCGCCTTCACGTTATGACGGTAGGAGAGGTACAGCGGGGTGTACCCGGTGTAGTTGCCCTGGCCGTCCATCAGGTACAGCACCTTCTCGGCGGCGGCGATGCTCGCCTTCGTCTCGTCGGACGGTTCGGGCACCGGCTCGGCCTGCATCCCGGTGAGCACCTCGAAGTACTCGATCGAGACCTTCCGATCCGGCCACGACTTGGCGATCCCCTTGTCGGTCACCATCAGCATGTCATCGACGAGCCGGGCGGTGTTCATCGCCGAGTTGAGTGCCGTGGCCAGCTGTGCCGACGGCGCTGCCGCGGCCACCTGCTGCCCGGGAGGGGCGGGCACGCCGCCCGGCGCCGTCGGCGCAGCGTCGGCCGCGGCGGGCTGGGTGAACTGCCCGTCATCGGACGTCGCCTGGTAGACGAGGCCGGCCGGCGTCCACGGATTCGCGTACATCTTCGGGTCGATCGATCGTCCGATCGGCAGGTGCATGTAGACGGCGCTGCCGGAGGGGCTGCCGTCCGGATTGGTCAGCTGCGCCGCGACCGCGCTGTGCAACTGGTTGAGGGCGTCGAGCAACGCCTTGGTGATGCCTCCGGTGACCTGGAGGCCGTCAGTGATGTCAGGCATGAGAATCTCCGTGAAGTTTGTGGTGGTGGACGTGCGGTGCGGAGGCCGAGCTCAGAGCTCGACCATTTCGCCGGATCCGTCGCCGAGGATCTTGAACCCGTAGACCGAGGAGTCGACGACTCCGAAGATCGTCCGGGATCGGACGACGTTGAAGGTGCCGGTGAGCATCGCCACCGGCTCGGTGCCGATGGGCGTGCCCGACTCGGCGAACTTGGCTGTGACGTCGAAGTTGTAGGTCGCCGTGACGGATCCGACCTTGACGTACGCCTCCGCGTCCTTGATGAAGCGCCCTTTGCCGTCGACCGAGCCGCCGAACGTCCAGATGACGCCCAGGCTGATCACGGTGTCGCTGGCGAACGTCGGGTGCAGTGCGGGCCACGTGATCGTCATCATGAGCGGATTGGTGACGCGCCGCCAGTTCCCTCCGGTCTTCAGCGGATCGACTCCCCGGGGCAGAGCGGTGGCCAGTGACCCCATGCTCTGCGTCTCGTTCGACTTCAGCAGCGTGACCGCCGACGAAGCGAGGTTGACGATGTCGGTGAGATCGCTCATGATCAGGCCACCCCTTCGGTTCCGTTGTCGATCCAGGACGTGTCGTACTCGTTGAAGGCGACGGCGTCTCCGGGCAGCGTTCCGACACTGGCCTGGGACAGATCGACCTTGGCCGGGCCGGTCTCGGTGTTCGCCGCCTGGTCGGTGCCGTCCGTGGACGTGCCGTCGGTCTCGGAGCTGCCGTCCGTCGACGTGCCGCCATCGGTCGACGTGCCGCCATCGGTCGACGTGCCATCGGTCGACGTACCATCGGTCGACGTACCGTCGGTCTCGGAGCTGCCGTCGGTCGACGTGCCGTCGGTCGACGAGGTGCCGTCCGTCGACGTGCCGTCGGTCTCGGTCCCCCCGGTCTGAGACGTGCCGCCGTCTGACGCGTCGCCGGTCCCCGAGTCGGAACCTCCGCTCGCGTCAGACCCGCCGGTCGCGTCCGGGGAATCCGTGGACGTCCCCTCGTCGGCCGGTGTGGTGTCCTGGGTGTCTCCGCCGCTCGTCGAGGAGTCCTCGGCGCCCGGGTCCGGGACATCGGACATTGATGAATCGCTCACGATGATGCCCTTTCATCCATCGCAGCCGCCCACTGCGGCTGACGAGGGAGAAGAGCCCCGAAGGCAGGGTCTGATACACGACCCCGCGCGCTGTTCCTAGCCCGCGCCGGGCGGGGTGCGCTTCGATTCGGCGAGCTCGTCGACCACGAGGGAGCGCTCGTCGATCGTGCCGTTGCGGTAGGCCTGGCGGCCGACCATGTGCGCCGACAGCGGCGCGGTCGCGAACTGCATGAGCACGACCGGCGCCACCAGCAGCAGCCCCAGCACGACCCCGATCACGGAGCGCTGCGAGAGCGCGATCGCCAGGCAGATCAGAAGCAGACCGAGCACCTGCGGCTTGGTGGCCGCGTGCAGCCGGCTCGGCACATCCCGCAGGCGCAGCAGCCCGATCGCCGCGGTCAGGCACAGAAGCGCCCCGATCAGGACGAGGATCCACACCGCCGTGTCCACGACGACGTCGGGGATCCGCAGGTCGAAGATGTTCACCGCGCTCCCCCGTCCCTGCAGGTCCGGTGCGCGAAGGCCTGGTTCATGGCGATGGCGTTCATGACGGCGTGTTGTCCCTCCGCGCGACGTAGCGGGCGACCGAGATGGATCCGAACACGCCGACCGCGGCGACGACGATCAGCACCGGCAGCGTGCGGGTGTGGTGGTTGATCGCCATGTCCGCACCGAGCACGCACATCACCTCGGTGAGCAGCACGTCGGCGGCGACGGCGCGGTCGAGGATCGACGGTCCGAGCACGATGCGGATCACGGCGAGCACGGCGGCGACCGCGAACACGATCATGATGACGAGCAGCAGCGGATTCATCGGCGGCCCTCCTTCTCGGTACGCTCGTCGGCGCGCAACCGCGCGGCCTGCGCCGGAGAGCCGAGCGCGCGCACGATGCGGCGCTCCCAGCGCAGCACGCCCGCGCGCTGGTGCTCCACGTCCTCGAGCGAGCGCACGCCGATCACGTGCAGATACAGGGTGCGGGTGTCGCGCTCGGCCTCGACCACGAGCGACCCCGGGATGAGCGACGAGGTCACCGCGACGTGGGTCATCACGAGGTCGTCGGCGTAGCGCAACGGCACGGCGATGATGGCGGCCCCCGGCGCCCGGCGCGGGTTCAGCACCTGCAGGGCGACGCTGAGCGACCCGTGCACGACGGCGGCGAGGAACTGCACCACCAGCAGCGCCGCCCACCACAGGTTGATCCGCCCGGAGAGCTCGATCGTGGGCAGCCGGAACACACGGGTCACGAACAGCGCCACGGCGATGCCGGTCACGGCCGACAGCACCGTGAACTGGCCCCACAGCAGCATCCACAGCACGATCAGCCAGAGCAAGAACGGCAGCTGCAGGCCGATCTCGCTCCAGAGTCCTCGCTTCGTCCCCGGGCTCATGACGAGACCTCGTCGCCGTCGAGCATCTCGAGGTGCACGGGCTGCAGCAGGTTCGCGCCGATCCGCTCGCAGAGCCCGTAGATGGGCCCCGCGAACACGGTCAGAGCGAGGGTGACCGCGACCATCCCGCCGGTGGCGAAGGTCATGATCGTCGGGATCCGGCGCCGCTCCTGCTGCTCATCGGCGGCCGGTGCGCTGCCGAGATGGGCGATGCGCTCGTTCTCCATCTCCTCCGGCGTCTCGTCCTTGCTGCGCCAGAACGCGAGGTTCCACGCGCGCATGAGGGCGTAGAGGGTGAGCAGCGAGGTGAGCACACCGCCGACGATGAGCACCCAGATCAGCGGGGTCGCGACCTGCGCCGCCGCCTGGAACAGCGCGAACTTGCCGATGAACCCCGAGAACGGCGGCAGGCCTCCGAGGTTGATCGCCGGCACGAAGTACAGCACGGCGATGAGCGGCGCCGCCTTCATGAGACCGCGCACCTTCAGGATCGAGGTGCTGCCCGCGCGTCGCTCGACGAGTCCCACCGCGAGGAACAGCGTGGTCTGCACGATGATGTGGTGCACGATGTAGTACACCGTGGCGCCGATCGCGGCCGGCGTCGCGATCGCCAGGCCGAAGACCATGTAGCCGACGTGGCTGACCAGGGTGAACGACAGGATCCTCTTCAGCTCCGCTTGCGCGACGGCGCCGAGTATTCCGATCACCATCGTCGCGAGCGCCACGATCATGAGCAGCGTGTTGATGCTCGACACGTTGAACAGCTGCGTCTCGGTGCGGATCAGCGCGTACACGCCGACCTTCGTCAGCAGGCCCGCGAACACCGCCGTGACCGGCGCGGGTGCGGTCGGATACGAGTCCGGCAGCCAGAACGACATCGGGAACACGGCTGCCTTGATGCCGAAGGCGACCACCAGCATGAGGTGCAGCACGAGCTGCGTGCTCGGCGGGATCTCCCCAATCCGCTCGGCGATCTGGGCCATGTTCACGGTGCCGAGGGCGGCGTAGATGAGCGCGATCGCGACCAGGAACAGCACCGAGGAGACGAGCGAGACGACGATGTAGACCGCGCCGGTGCGGATCCGCGACTCGGTGCTGCCCAGCGTGATGAGCACGTAGGAGGCGACCAGCAGGATCTCGAATCCGACGTAGAGGTTGAACAGGTCGCCGGCGATGAAGGCGTTGAAGATGCCCGCCGCGAGGATCAGGTAGGACGGGTTGAAGATCGAGATCGGGGTCTCCTCGGCCCCGTCTGCGGCGCCCTGGCCCACCGAGAAGAGCAGCACCGCCACCAGCACGATGCTCGACACGAGCACGAGCAATGCGGCGAGCCGGTCGACGTAGAGCACGATGCCGAACGGCGCGGGCCAGCCTCCCACCATCACGGCGATGGGCTTGGTCTGGTCCACGACGACGAGCAGCGTCGCGGCGATCACCGAGACCGCGGCGAGCGTGACGACGGTGACGATGACCTGCACGCGGGTGTTGCGGCCGAACACGAGCGTGATCGCGGCGCCCAGCAGCGGCAGGGCGACGAGCAGCGGGACGAGGGCGTTCATCGCGGCTCCTCCCCCGGATCGGGGCGGGCATCAGGGCGCCGCGTTTCGCCGCTGCCCGGATCCGGCCGGTCCACCGGTGCGTCATCGACGAGCCCGTCCAGATCCGTCGCATGCAGCACGCGGATCGGCGACGTCACGACGCCCACGAAGTCGGTCGTGGCGTCCTCGTCCTCGAGATCGACCTCGTCGTCCATGAGGTCTTCCTCGATCTCCGTGCGCTCGCGCAGGGCGAGGTCGGCCTCGTCGTCCTCGACCGTGTCGGCCTTGCCCAGCTGCCAGGAGCGGTAGATGAGCGCGAGCAGGAAGGCGGAAACGGCGAATGTGATCACGATCGCGGTGAGGGTGAGCGCCTGCGGCAGCGGATCGCTCATATCGTCCGCGGTGCCGTAGAACGGCGCGCGTCCCGGCCGGCCCATCACGATCAGCAGCAGCAGGTTCACCGCGTTGCCGAGCAGCAGGAATCCGATCAGCACGCGGGTGAGGCTGCGTTCGAGCATCGCGTACACGCCGCAGCCGAACAGCACCGCCATCACGATGATGAGCACCAGGGAGACGTCCATCAGATGTCCACCCCCCGTGCGCGCATCTCGAGCGTCTGGCGGTCGACCTCGGCCCCGAGGCTGCGCAGCACGTCGAGCACCAGTCCGATCACGACGAGGTAGACGCCGATGTCGAAGAACGTGGAGCTGACGAACTCGATGTGGCCGATGACGGGGATCTCCGCCTCCCACACCGTGCTGGTCAGCGGAGCCATCCCGAAGAACAGGGGCACCACGGCCGCGCCCACGGCGAGGATGAGCCCCGCTCCGAGCAGACGCCCCGCGTCGGTGGGCGCCGCGGCGCCCAGCTCCCAGCGCCCGCCCGCGATGTAGCGCATGACCAGGGCCATGCCGGCGACGAGGCCGCCCGCGAAACCGCCGCCGGGGGCGTTGTGGCCCGCGAAGAGCAGGTAGATCGAGACCACGATGATGGTGTGGAAGAGGATCCGCACGATCACCTCGAGCAGGATCGAGCGGTTCTCCGGCTTGACGTTGCCGCCGCCGACGAGCCAGGCCCGGGGCGCCGTGTCACCGGCGGTCTGCACGCGCACGCCCTCGGTCGTCTCGACGAGCGGGCCGCGCCGCGCCCGCCGCGGGCCCTCGGGCAGCGCCTTCGTGGCGGAGAGCCGGTCGGCGCGGTGGGTGACGAAGACGAGGGATGCGACGCCGGTCGCCGCGAGCACGAGCACCGACAGCTCCCCCATCGTGTCCCAGCCGCGAAGGTCGACCAGGGCCACGTTCACCACGTTCTTGCCGTGCCCCAGCTCGTAGGCGAGCTTCGGGAACGCCTCGGAGATGGGCTCGGCGACCCGGGATCCGGTGGCGACGATCGCCACGAGCGCCATCATCACGCCCGCGGCGATGCCGAGGATCGCGCGCGGCACCCGTCCGACCGACGCGTTGTGCTCCCCCATCCGCGCCGGCAGCCGCCGCAGCACCAGGGCGAAGGTGACGAGGGTCACGGTCTCGACGAGGATCTGCGTGAGCGCGAGGTCGGGGGCCCCGCTCGTGCCGAACAGCACGACCATGCCGAGGCCCGTGACGGAGACCAGCACGACGCCCGTGTAGCGCTTCTGCGCCCTGATCGCGAGCAGCCCCGCGAAGATCATGATCGGCGCCACCACGAGCTGCACCGGCGTGTGCCAGGCGCTCAGCTGCGCATTCGCCGGGCCGCCCGCGATGAGCGCGGTGGTCTCGGCGGCGATCACGACCACGAAGATCGTGCCGACGTAGACCGGCAGCGAACCGCGCTGGGTGAGCGACGTGGTGACCACGGAGAGGCGGTCCACGCTGCGCATCACGAAGTAGTACGCGTCCTGCGCGGTGAACGGCAGCAAGCGCGGTCGACGGTCCCAGCCGAGGCGCCGCGTGAGAGGGAACAGCGCGAGGCCCAGCAGCACCGCGCCCAGCGACAGGAACAGGGCGGGCGCCAGTCCGTGCCAGAGCGCCAGGTATCCGGGATCCAGGGGCGAACCGTCGTAGCCCGGCGCTTTCGCGTCGTCCGCGTAGCCGTAGAGCACCACGGTGACCGCCGAGGCCAGCGGCCCCAGCACCAGCGTGCCGAACGCGAGCAGCACGGGCGAGACCAGGAACCCGAAGGGAGGGGATGGCCATACCGTGTCGGGCATATAGGCGCCCGCCGCATCCTTCTTCCGCCAGAACGCCCCCCAGAGGAAGCGCGCGCCGTATGCCGCGGTGAGAATGGATCCGAGGATCACGCCCACCAGCGCCACGAGCCCCCACGGGGATCCGCGCTGCGCCTCGTCGAAGAAGGCGGCCAAGGTCGACTCCTTCGCGGCGAATCCGATCGTCGGGGGAATCCCCATCATGGAGCCGACGGCGAGGAAGCCGGTGATCGCGAGCAGCGGCGCCTGCCGGCCGACGCCGCTGATCTCGGTCACGTCACGCGTGGACAGCTGACGGTCGATGACGCCGACGATGAGGAACAGCGAGGATTTGAACAGGGCGTGGCTGATCACGAGCGCGAGCCCGGCCAGCATCGCGTCCGGCGTCCCGTAACCGAGCACCACGGTGAAGAAGCCGAGCTGGCTCACGGTGCCGAACGCGAGGATGCGCTTGAGGTCGGTCTCGCGCAGCGCCTGCACACCGCCCAGCAGCATCGTGAACACGCCCAGGGTGATCGTGATGGGCCGCCAGGGTCCGGACAGCGCGAACACCGGCGCGAACCGTGCGATGAGGTAGATGCCGGCCTTCACCATGGCGGCGGCGTGCAGGTAGGCGCTCACCGGCGTGGGGGCCGCCATGGCACCCGGCAGCCAGAAGTGGAACGGGAAGATCGCGGACTTGCTGAGCGCGCCGACCAGCAGCAGCACGATCGCGGCGTCGACGACCGGGCCCGTGGGCGCGATCTCGAGGATCCGCGACATGCTCGAAGTGCCGGCCTCGACGGCCAGGAACACCACCCCGATGAACATCGCGAGCCCGCCGAGCGTCGTCACCAGCAGCGCCTGCAGTGCGGCACGACGGCTCGCACCACGGCGGTGATAATGCCCGATCAGCAGGTAGGACAGGATGCTGGTCAGCTCCCAGAACATCACCAGCAGCACGAGGTCGTCGGTGGTCACCAGGCCGTACATCGCGCCGGCGAAGGCCAGCAGCACGGCTGCGAACTGGCCGATTCCCTCCTTCGAGCCGCGGAAGTACCAGCGGCAGTACAGCAGCACCAGCGCCCCGACGCCGGTGACGATGAGGGCGAGCAGCCAGCTCAGCTCGTCCAGCCGGAACGAGAGGGACAGTCCCAGCTGCGGGATCCACTCGATCGACTCCCGCGGGATCAGCGCGGAGTCATCGGATCCGGCGAGCACCTGGGGCGTGAGCACGATCAGGTGCACGAACGCGGCCGCCGGCACGAGCGCCGCGACGGCGAAGGCGCGGGCGCCGATCCATGAGACCAGCAGCGGCAGCAGCAGCGAGGCCACGGCGAACACGGCGAGGAGCGTCAGCATGGCGGTCTCCTCTGGCTCGTCGGTCTCTGCGGACTCAGCAGGTGAGCGTGCAGGTCGACACAGGCGGGCGGGTTCGGAGCCAGTTTACGTGCCGGATCCGGAATCGACCGCCGCCGTCGTCATGAAAGCGGGTGCGGAGCGGGCGCGGGCCCGGTCGTGGTGCCCTCGCGGAACGTGCAGGTGAAGCGGATGGACGCGGCCTGCTCCCCCGCCAGCAGACGCGCGACGGCGTCTCCCGCCGCGCGTCCCTTCTCGACCGCGGGCTGCACCGCGGTGGTGAGCACGTGCTCACCGAGACCGTCCACGGCGATGCCGTCGAACCCGGCCACGCTGACGTCCTCGGGCACGCGCAGACCCGCCTCCTCGGCGGCGCGGATCACGCCTGCGGCGAGGAGGTCGCTCTGCGCGATGACGGCGGTGGGACGGGCCTGCGGGTCCGCGAACAGGGCGCGTCCCGCGAGGAGCCCCTCGTCGATGAGGCTGCTGGCGGCGGACACCACGCGCGCGTCCGGGAACACCTCGAGGGTCGGCGCCAGGCGCGCGCTCGTGACCGGGGTCGTGATCGTCGCGATGCGCGCGGGCGTCGCGCCCCCGCGCACCTTGTCCCCGTCGAACGGCAGTGTCACCACGGCGACGTTCCGGTGGCCGAGCGCGCGCAGGTGGTGCGCGATCTGCGCCGCCGCCTCGCCGTTGTCCAGCTCCATGCGGGGCACGTCGTCGCCGGCGTCGCCCTCGATCACCACCACGGGCAGGCCGCGGTTGCGCACGGCCTGCAGAGTCTCGCGCATGCGCGGACTGCATCCGATCAGCACGGCGGCGTCGATGGGCGCCGTGGCGAGCGTGGGCGCATCGGCCCCCGCCTCGGGATCGTCGCGCAGCAGCAGCACCCCGGCGCCGAGCTCGGCCAGGCCGTCGGTGAGCCCGTCCATGGTCGCGGTCTTGATCGGATCCAGGAACGCCGTGCGCAGGTGCTCCTCGAGCGCCACGGCGACGATGCCGCTGCGCCCCCGCCGCAGCGAGGCGGCACGCGGGTCGGGGCCGGTGTAGCCGAGCTCCGCGGCGACGGCGAGCACCCGCTCCCGGGTGGCGTCGGCGACCGGCGCCTTGCCGCTGAACACGACCGATGCCGTGGACGGGCTCACCCCCGCCGCACGCGCCACATCCGCGATCGTGGCGCGTCGACGCACCGCCGTGGGATCCGGATCCGAGGTCATGCCTCGACAATAACATCGTTGGGAACACAGAGATCGAATCGATTCGATACACTGACCGGATGGACACCGCCCTCACCCGCTCCCAGTTCGTGCGCTGGCGCGCCGCGATCTTCGCGATCTTCCTCGCCAGTGGTCTGTCGATCGCCACCTGGGCGTCGCGCGTGCCGGACATCAAGGCGGCGCTGCACATCGACAACGGCCAGATGGGCCTGCTGCTGCTCGGCATGGGCGTCTCGTCGATCATCGGCATCTCGACGAGCCCCGCCGTCATGGCGCGCACCGGCGCACGCCTCGGCATGCTCGTCACGATGCTGAGCTTCGCCGTCGGCGTCGGCCTGGTGGGTCTCGGCACCAACGTGCTGGGGTCCGTGCCGATCGTGGTGGCAGGGCTGGTGCTGTTCGGCCTCGGCAACGGATCGCTCGACGTGATGATGAACGTCGAGGCGACCGCGATCGAACAGCAGATGGGCAAGACGATCCTTCCGGTGTTCCACGCCTTCTTCAGCTTCGGCACGGTGATCGGCGCCGGGGTCGGAGCCCTCGTGGTGAACCTCGGCCTGAACGTCGCCGCGCACACGCTGCTCATCGCCGTGATCATCATGGTGCTCGCGTTCGCCTGCTGGATGAACGTGCCCAACCGCGAAGCGACGCTCGACCCGCAGCCCGAGGAAAAGCCGCACTGGCGGGAGCGGATGCACGTCGCTCTCGAGGCGTGGCGCGAGCCCCGTACCTACTTCCTCGGCATCGTGATGCTGGGCATGTCCTTCGCGGAGGGCGGCGCCAACGACTGGCTGGCGCTGGGCGTCTCCGAGGACCACCACGCGGGCCCTGCGCTCGGCGCTGCGGCCCTGGCCACGTTCTCCGTCGCGATGACCGTCGTGCGCCTGTTCGGCGGGCCGCTCGTTGATCGCTTCGGGCGGGTCGTGGTGCTGCGGGTGCTCGCGATCACGGCCGCCGCCGGCATCCTGCTGTTCATCCTGGCGCCGAGCACCCCGCTCGTGTTCGCGGCGGCGGCGCTGTGGGGCGTCGGCGCGTCGCTCGGCTTCCCCCTGGGCATGTCGGCCGCGGCCGACGACCCCGCCAAGGCGGCCGCGCGGGTGAGCGCGGCCGCGACGATCGGCTACATCGCCTTCCTCGGCGGCCCGCCCGTGCTCGGCTTCATCAGCAACCACATCGGCCTGCTCAACACGCTCTACATCCTGGTCGTGCTGGCAGCCCTCTCCGGACTCTTCTCCGGCGCGGCCCGTCCGCTCCGGGAGGAGGAGAAGGTCTCCGCGGGCTGAACGAGGCGGAGGCGCAGCCGCAGCGGGCTAGGCTCTTCGGGTGCGTCTCGTCATCGCCCGCTGCGCCGTGGACTACTCCGGCCGCCTCAACGCCCATCTGCCCCTCGCCACGCGTCTGCTCGTGCACAAGGGCGACGGGAGTCTGCTCGTGCACTCCGACGGCGGCAGCTACAAGCCGCTGAACTGGATGAGCCCGCCGTGCCGCCTCGAGCCGGAGCAGCCGGGGGAGGAGGAGGCGTCTGCCGGTGTCACCGAGGTGTGGCGGGTCACCCATCAGAAGACCGGTGACGCGCTGCGCGTGCAGATCTACGAGATCCTGCACGACTCGGCGCACGAGCTGGGCATCGACCCCGGGCTGCAGAAGGACGGCGTCGAGGCGGATCTGCAGCGCCTGCTCGCCGAGCAGGTGGACCGGATCGCCGAGGGCGCCACTCTGGTGCGCCGGGAGTACCCGACCGCCATCGGCCCTGTCGACCTCATGGTGCGCGACGCGGACGGCGCCGCGATCGCGGTCGAGATCAAGCGCCGCGGCGACATCGACGGCGTGGAGCAGCTCACCCGCTACCTCGAGCTGCTCGGGCGGGATCCGCACCTCGCTCCCGTGCAGGGCGTGTTCGCCGCGCAGGAGATCAAGCCCCAGGCTCGCGTACTCGCCGAGGATCGGGGGATCCGGTGCCTCGTGCTCGACTACGAGGACATGAAGGGCATCGAGTCCGGCATCCCGCGGCTGTTCTGATTCCGTATTCCCCGAAAGGCATGAACGTGGCCGCATCTCCCTACTCCTGCATCCTCTGGGACGTCGACGGCACGATCGCCGACGCATCCGCCGGTATCCTGCCGCGCCTGCTCGAGGTCTTCACATCCTTCGGATTGCCCGAGCCCGACGCGGGCGCCTTGTCCCGCTGGATCGGTCCGCCGATGTTCGAGTCCTTCCAGGAACTCGCCGGCATGTCCGCGGAGGATGCGCACCGCGCCGTCCGCGAGTACCGCCGCCTCGCCGCGCGCGACGGATACGCCGCGAGCGTGCGGATCTACCCGGGAGTGGCCGAGGCGCTGAAGACGGTCAGGGCCGCCGGCATCCCGCAGGCGACGGCCAGCTCGAAGCCGGAGAACCAGGTGCTCGCGATCCTCGAGCACTACGGGCTCATCGACGACTTCGTCGTCGTCGCCGGCGCCCTGCCCGATGCCGCGGGCCTGCACGACGGCAAGGAGGCGGTCCTGCGCCGCGCGCTCGGTCGACTGGCCGACGCGGGCATCGACGTCACCCGCCCTGTCCTGATCGGCGACCGCCTCCACGACATCGAGGGTGCGGCCCCGCTCGGTGTTCCCGTGATCTTCGTCACCTGGGGCTTCGGCGAGCCGGGGGAGTCGGCCGGCGCCGTTGCCGAGGTCGCCACCCCCGACGAACTGCTGCGGATCCTGCTCCCGCAGGTTTGACCGGATCCGGCCGGCCCGTCCGGAGCGGTCACCCCGCGATCGCCCGGGCGCACAAAGAGAACTCCCCCGGCGCCGAAGCACCGGGGGAGTCTCAGAATTCCGTGTCGCTCAGAGCGGACGGATGTTCTCGGCCTGCAGGCCCTTGGGGCCCTGCGCCACATCGAACTCGACGCGCTGGTTCTCGTCGAGCGAGCGGTAGCCGGAGGATGCAATGGCGGAGTAGTGCGCGAACACGTCAGCTCCACCGTCGTCGGGGGAGATGAAGCCGAAGCCCTTCTCCGAGTTGAACCACTTAACCGTGCCCTGAGTCATGTACTGCCTTCTTGCTTGGGCTTACGCCGGCGCAAACGCGCCGACGATGCTAACGCTATCCGAGTCGACCCGCATCGCAACACCCCGGATGACAAGGTGACGAAAATGTTGCACGTCCGCGCGACAGCCGGATCCGTTCGCCCGCCGTCGGAATCGCCGCCCACGACGGCGCACAGCGCCGGGAAATGGAGCGGGTCCCCACCGCGGGGGGAGCGATGGGGACCCAGGACGACCGGAGGGTGCGTCTGAGATCAGCATAACCCATGTTCTGAGATTTTGTCCCCCAAAAGGGGGACAAAATCTGGGTCCCGGGGATATCATCTCAATACATCGGAATACTGGGGACGAAGCGGCCCCCCCGGGGTATCCATTGGGGACTGGATGCGCCGAGGGGGCCATTGCACGCACTGACCGCCGGTCTCTGGGGAAGACCTACCGCCTTCGCTGGGGACGTCAGGCGGGAGCGGCCGTCTTCACGTGCGCGCGGTCAACACTAGGCGAGGCCGCGCACGCTGTCCAGGACGCAGGGGCGCGCCGATCGGAAAACGCTCTCAATCGTTCAGAGAGCGCCATTCTTCGGCGAGAAGCCCGTAATTCATGCCGTCCATCCACTCTCCGCTGCGGTGCAGCGCCGTACGACGGCTGTGCTCTTCGCGCCGCATTCCCAGCCGCTCCATCATCCGCCACGACGGCTCGTTCGCCGCGAAGCAGCCCGCGCTGACCCGGCGCAGCCCGAGCGCAGTGAAGCACGCGGCCATCACCGCGCGGACCGCCTCGGTCGCGTATCCCCGGCCCTGCTGCGCGGGATCCATCGCCCAGCCGAGCTCCGCCTGCACGCCCGCGGCCTGCGCGCGCACCTCGGCCTGCGACCAGGCGTCCTCGATGCGGACCATGATGTCGCCGATCACGCCGGCGCCCGGCAGCTCGACAAGCAGGGTGATCGCGAGTCGCTCCGGATCCGTGAAGTGCACGCGGAACTCCTCGGCATCGGCGGGCGCGGTGGTCAACCACCGGGACACCTCGTCGAGGCGGCGGTAGCGCCAGACCGCGTCGGAGTCGGCCGGCGTGCTCGCGCGCACGATCAGCCGCTCGGTGCGCAGGGGGAGGGCGAGACGTTCCAGAGCGGAGGCGGTCATGCCTTCAGGCTAGGGTCCGGATCCGACATCCGTGCGGCGCGCACGTCGACGAGTCCGTCCAGGGCCTGCAGCAGACGCGCGGCGCCCGGCCGGTCCGGGGTCGCACGGGTGTGCACCAGCACGTTCATCGCGGCGAGCACGAGCGATACGGCCCGCATGGCCTCGTCGTGATCGGCGGCGCGACGCTCGGCCAGGGCGATGAGCTGCTCGCGCACCGAGCCCATCCACTGCGAGAAGGCCGGCAGCAGCTCGGGCCGGCGCATGAGGAGCTGCTTGATCCGATGGCGGTCCATGCCCACATCCATCGACGACCCCACGACGTCGCACAGCGCGGGCACGAGCTCGCCCTGGGAGCTCAGGAAGCGCGCTTCGACCTCGGGCTCGACGCCCGACTCCGGGAGCTTCAGCGCCGCCGCGGCCTTGGACGGGAAGTAGTTGAAGAAGGTGCGGGGCGAGACGTCGACCGCCTCGCAGATCTGCTCGATCGTGGTGCCGTCCAGGCCCTGCTCCTCGACGAGCCGCAGGGCCGCCTCGTGCAGCGCCTGGCGCGTCTGCTGCTTCTTGCGCTCGCGCCGGCCCTCGCCGACGCGCTCGCTCGCGGCACCCCGGCCGTCGACGGTCTCGATCATGCTCCTCATCCTTCCCGACGGGAGGGCCGGAACGGGAATCCACCCGTTCCGGCCCCTCCGCTCAGGCTTGCTGGGTCCTGATGGTTCCGGTCTCGCTGACACCGGCGGCATCAGCCTGCTCCTGCAGTGCGGAGCGCGTGCGCAGCGGCGGAGCCTTGAAGAACCAGGTCAGCACGAAGGCGAGCATGAGCACGCCGAACCCGACCCAGTAGATGACGTCGATCGCCTTCGTGAAGCCGACCATGAACGGCTTGGTGAGCACCGGATCCGCGCCGTTCAGGAACGACGTGTCGCTCACCGAGCTGTTGGATCCGCTCGATCCGCCGGAAGTCGACACCTTGGCGAGCTGCTTGCTGACGTCCGGCACGAGCGTGTCCACCATGTGCTCGCGCTGCGCCTTGTCGGACCAGTCCACGACCACGCGGCCGTCCTTGACCGAGGCCTTCGCGCCGTCGGCAACCGCCTTCAGCGCTCCCGCTTCGGCGGCGGGAAGCGCTGCCGCAACCTGCTGGTCGATGACCGTCGGCGCCGCGGCGGCAGGAAGCTGCCCAGCAGCCACGGCCTGATTCACGGCCGCGGTGACACCGTCGGTCACCTTCTTCTTGGCCACGGACTTGGCATCAACCACATGCTGGTCGAGGCCGGCCTGGATCTTCTTCTGCAGTGGTCCGGTCACGGGCTCCCAGAGCTGCTTCACGACGGCCTTGTTCTGCGCCTTGCCCGCGACGGCGGGGTCCAGAGCCGCGTTCAGGCCCGCGGTCAGCGTCGCCTTGGGGGCCATGCTGTGCACGATGTTCAGCGGCAGCAGGGTGAACAGGATGGAGAGCATGATCGCGGTGCCCAGCGTTCCGCCGATCTGTCGGAAGAAGGTCGCGGCGCTCGTCGCGACGCCCATGTCCCGGGCCTCGACGGCGTTCTGGCTCGCCATGACCAGCGACTGCATGAGCTGGCCGAGACCGAGACCGACCACGAACATGCCGATCATCATGAACCACACGGGAGTGTCAGAGGAGACGAAGGTCAGCAGCAGGAAGCCCAGTGCCATGATCAGCGTGCCGGTGCGCGGGAAGATGCCGTACTTGCCGGTGCGCGAGGTGATCTGCCCGGCCGCCATCGAGGAGCCCATAAGACCGACCACCATCGGCAGCATCGCGAACCCGGACTCGGTCGGGGTGAGTCCGCCGACGATCTGCATGTACAGCGGGATGGTCATCATGGCACCGAACATGCCGAAGCCGACGAGCACGCCGATGCCGGTCGCCCAGGAGAACGGTCGCGAGTGGAACAGCCGGATCGGGATGATCGCGTCGTTCTTCATCGCGATCTCGATGAGCACGAAGGCGATCACGCCGAGCCCGCCGATCACATAGCAGGCGATCGCGCCGAAGGAGGCCCAGCCCCACTCCCGGCCCTGCTCGGCGACGAGCAGCAGCGGCACCAGCGCCACGATCACGGCCGTCGCGCCCCACCAGTCGATCCGCGGGTTCTTGTGCTTGCCGACCTTCGGGAGGTGCAGGAACGCGAGCACCATGCCGAGCGCGATCAGGCCGATCGGCAGGTTGATGAGGAACACCCAGCGCCATCCGGAGATCCAGAGGATCTCATTGGCACCCGCGAACAGGCCGCCGACGAGCGGGCCGATCAGCGAGGAGATGCCGAAGACGGCGAAGAAGTACCCCTGGTACTTCGCCCGCTCACGCGGCGCGAGGATGTCGGCCATGATCGCGAGCGGCAGCGACATCAGCGCGCCCGCGCCGATGCCCTGGACGCCGCGGAACGCCGCGAGCATCAGCATCGACGACGAGAAGGTCGCGAGGATCGAGCCGAGGATGAACACCGAGATGCCGAAGATGAACAGCGGCCGGCGACCGAAGATGTCGCTGAGCTTGCCGTAGATCGGCACCGAGATCGTCGACGTGATCAGGTATGCCGTGGTGACCCAGGCCTGCTGGTCGAGACCGTGCAGGTCGTCACCGATCGTGCGGATCGCGGTGCCGACGATCGTCTGATCGAGAGACGACAGGAACATACCGGCCATGAGGCCGTAGATCACGAGCAGGATCTGCTTGTGCGTCATGATCGGGGCGTTCTGCGTGCGCTCGGCGCGCGTCGCCCCTGTTGTTGCTGTGGCGGTGGACATGGAGTCCCTTTCACGTGAATCGAGGACGCCGTCGCCCGTCGTCGACACCCGTCGCTTCGAGCGCCGACGTTGGCGGCAAGAATGTTGCAGCCCTGCAAGATTACATGAAAGGAAAGGTTGCGCAAACGCAGAATCGCTATGAGGTTGCTGGATCCTGCGCGGAACGGGGTCAGGCGGGGTCGCGCAGGAGGGCGCCGCGCGCAGCCACGAGCTGCTCCACGCCCTCCAGCAGCCGCGCGGCGCCCGGCCGCTCGCCGCCCGCGATCCCGTCGTGCATGATCACGCTGAGCGCCGCCATCGTCAGCGCGACCGCGGCCATCGCCTCGTCGTCGGCCGCCCGCTCGCGCACGAGCGCGAAGTACTGCTCGCGCACGCTTCCCATCCACTGGGCGAACGCCGGCATCAGCTCGGGGCGGCGCAGCACCAGCGCCTTCATGCGCTTGCGCTGCTGGGCGTCATCCATCGAGGCGCCGATGAGCTCGCACAGCGCCGGAACCAGCTCGCCCTCGGCCGCGCGGAAGGCGGCAGCGCCCTCGGGGGAGATCCCGGAGCCCGGCAGATCCAGCGCAGCGGCCGCCTTGGACGGGAAGTAGTTGAAGAAAGTGCGCGGCGAGACGTCCACGGTCTCGCAGATCTGCTCGACCGTGGTGCCGTCGAGGCCCTGCTCATCCACCAGCTGCAGCGCCGCCTCGTGCAGCGCCAGGCGCGTCTGCTGCTTCTTGCGCTCGCGACGCCCGCAGATCTCCGCGTGCGGATCCGCCGCCGGTTCTTCGATGCTCGTCATCTCTGTCTCCTCGAGCGCCGGGACGTGTTCCGTCCCGGCGCTCGTCAGGCTCTGCTCAGGCCTTGTGGGTCCTGATGCTTCCGGTCTCGGTCATGCCGACCTTGTCGGCCCGTTCCTGCAGCGCGGAGCGTGCGCGCAGCGGCGGAACCTTGAAGAACCAGGTCAGCACGAACGCGAGCAGGATCACGCCGAGGCCGACCCAGTACAGCGTCACGAGTCCCTGGATGAAACCGATCTTGAACGGCTTGCTGAGCGCCGCGTCCGCCCCGGTCAGGAAGGAGGTGTCGTTCACCGCGGTGCCGGAGGAACCGGATCCGGATGCGTCGTTCTCCTTCTTCTTGATCTGGTCCTGCAGCGTCGGCACCAGCTGGTCGACCCAGTAGGTGCGCTGGTCGTGGTCGGCCCAGTCGACGGCGACCGTGTCGCCCTGCACCGAGGCGTGCGCCTTCTCGGCGACCGCCTTCAGCACCTGCTGGTGCGCGGAGGCCTCGGCCGCGGGCGTCGCCTCGGCGACCTTCTGCGCGATCACAGCGGGGGCGGCCGCAGCGGGCAGCTGCCCCGCGAGGACGGCCTGGTTCACGCCCGCGGTCACGGCGGCGGTGACGGCGTCGCCGGCGGCGGCATTCGCCTTCGCGTCGCCCTCAGCCACGCCCTTGTCGAGCTGCGCCTGGATGCTCTTCGTCAGCGGACCGACGATCGTGCCCCACTGCTGCTTCATGATCGCGGCGTTCTCGGCCTTGGACGACGTCGCCGGATCCAGCGCGGCGTCGAGCGCGGAGGTCAGGTTCGCCTTGTCCTCGGTGGCGTGCAGGATGTTGGTCGGCAGCATCGAGAACAGCACCGACAGCATGACGGCCGTGCCCAGCGTTCCGCCGATCTGCCGGAAGAACGTGGCGGCGCTCGAGGCGACGCCCATCTCGTGCGGGTCGACTGAGTTCTGGCTCGCGAGCGTCAGCGGCTGCATGAGCTGGCCCAGGCCGAGACCCAGCACGAACATGCCCGCGAAGATCTGCCAGAGCGGCGTCTCGTACCGGATGAGGGTGAGCGAGAAGAAGCCGACGGCGGTGAAGAGCGTGCCGAGGACCGGGAAGATGCGGTACCTGCCGGTGCGGGCCGTGACCTGTCCCGAGACCAGCGACGCGATGATGAGGCCGAGGATCAGGGGCAGCATCGACAGCCCCGACTCGGTCGGGTTCATGCCGACGACGATCTGCATGTACAGCGGGATCGTCATCATGGCGCCGAACATCGCGAAGCCCACGAGGACGCCCAGGACGGTGGCCATCGCGAACGTGCCGGAGCGGAACAGCTTCAGCGGGATGATCGCGTCCTCCTTCATGAGGGCTTCGATCACGATGAACGCCACGAGGCCGAGCCCGCCGATCGCGTAGCAGGCGATGGAGGCGGCCGAGTCCCAGCCCCAGGTGCGGCCCTGCTCGACGACGATGAGCAGCGGCACGAGGGCGACGATCACGGCGGCGGCGCCCCACCAGTCGATGCGCGGGCCCTTGTGCTTGCCGACCTTGGGCAGGTGCAGGAACGTGATCACCATGAACAGGGCGAACAGGCCCAGTGGGATGTTGATGAGGAAGGTCCAGCGCCAGCCGTCGATCCAGAGGATCTCCTTCGCGCCGGCGAACAGGCCGCCGACCAGCGGGCCGATCACGGTCGCGATGCCGAACACCGCGAAGAAGTAGCCCTGATACTTGGCGCGCTCACGCGGGGCGAGGATGTCGCCCATGATCGCGAGCGGCAGTGCCATGAGCGCGCCGGCGCCGATGCCCTGGAAGGCGCGGAACGCGGCCAGCATCATCATCGAGGTCGAGAACGCGGAGAGCGTGGAGCCCAGGATGAAGATGACGATGCCGAGGATGAACAGCGGGCGACGGCCGAAGATGTCGCTGAGCTTGCCGTAGATCGGCACGGCGATGGTCGACGTGATGAGGAACGCGGTCGTCACCCAGGCCTGCTGGTCGAGACCGTGCAGGTCGTCACCGATCGTGCGGATCGCGGTGCCGAAGACGGTCTGCGCGAGAGACGACAGGAACATGCCGCTCATCAGTCCGTAGATCACCAGCATGATCTGCTTGTGGGTCATGATCGGCTTCGGCGCGTGCGCGACGGGCGCCTCGACCGTCATGACGGTGTCGGTGGCGGTGGCCATAGAGGTCCTTCCAGGAGAACGGGGGATGGAGCGGTGCGGATCCCGCTCGCGGACATCGATCGACGCGAGCGCCGACGCCGGCGCAAAACTTGCAACCCTGCAATGTTACACCTTTGCAAGCTTTCCTGCACGCAGGGATCTGGATCCGCCTCGTGACAGTGTCGGAGGCATCGACCACGATGGAGGCATGACGGACGGCTACGATCCCGGATTCCTCCCGACGCCTGTGCCGCTTCCTCGCCCTGGACACCAGGTGCACGAGCTCGCGTACCCGCGATTCACCGTGCTGCTGGACCCCGAGCGTCGGCTGGCGGCGTCGACCGGCGTGAACATCGACGGCGCGACCCTGCGCGACCTGCCGCGCACGGGCGAGTGGCGGCTCGATCCGCGGGTCGGCGAAGACGAGCAGACCGGCCCGGCCGTCTACTCCCGCAACGACCTCGATCGCGGTCACCTGGTGCGCCGGCGCGATCCGGGCTGGGGCGAGACCGGTGACGCGCGCGCGGCGATGGAGGCCACCTTCGTCTACCCCAATGCGGCGCCGCAGGCCGCGAACTTCAACCAGGGCCTGGAGCTCTGGCTCGGCCTCGAGGACCACGTGCTGACCTATGCCGAAGCGACGGCGCAGCGCCTCTCGGTGTTCACGGCTCCCGTGCTCGCCGACGACGACCCGCCCTACCGCGGCATCCTGATCCCGCTGCGCTTCTGGAAGATCGCAGCGTGGGACGCGGCGGGATCGCTCGCGGCGGCGGGATTCGTGCTCGATCAGTCCGACCTGGTCGACACCAGGGACGGCCTGCTGGCGGCGGCGCCGCTCGGCGGATTCCGCACCTTCCAAGTGCCGGTCTCCGAGATCCCGACCCTCGCCGGCGTCGACGTCGGCCCCCTGGAGGCCGCCGACGTGCTCGCAACGCGGACGGTCCGCCCGGGCGAATGGCGCCCGCTCCACGCGCTCGACGACATCGTGCTGTGACGACGGGACTACGTCAACCGCCGTTTCCTCGGGAGCAGGTCGGCTGGGCGGCGGACTGCCCCGACACGTTGCTCGGCAGCTCGACCGGCGCGGATGTCGTTCCCGGATCAGGCGTCGCCGGATCCGTCGCCGCCGCATCCCCGGAGGCGGGATCGGTCGGCACGGGGGTCTCGGAGACCACCGCATCGCGTTGACCGGCCACCTGGATGGGCTGGTTCGCAGCGAGAGCCGCCCAGAGCTGATCTGCGCTGACGTGATCCGGGATGACCTTGACACCCGGGTTGTCGGGGTCGTCGAACACCGGGTAGTTCACGAAGTTGACCTGATCCAGCGGCACGTCCTTCATCGCCAGGGCGATCTGCACGAGCAGGGTCGGACTGGTCAGAGTGCTGCTCGGGGTGACGTTCGACATCACCGTGTTCGCGAGCTTAAGGAGCACTCCCGGGTTGCCGAACACCTGACTCGACGTCATCTTCCGCACCAGCGACGACATGTACACCTGCTGATTGCTGCCTCGGCTGAGGTCGCTCTCGTCTCCGACGCCGTGTCGCACGCGCAGGAACTGCAGTGCCTCGTAACCCTGCAGCGTGTGGGTTCCGGGGCCGAGGTCGAGGCCGGTGTTCTCCGGATCGCTGATTCGCCCGGCGACGCAGATGTCCACCCCGCCGATCGCATCCGTGATCCTCATCACGCCGCCCCAGGTGACTTTCGCAGCGAACTGGATGTCGAGACCCGAGATGCTGCTGATGGCGCGGTGGACGCACGCCAGGCCGTTCTTCGGCCCGCCGATGCCGATCGCATCGTTGAGCGGCTCCTTCGCCCGGTCCCCGGTGTCGTTCCCGTCGGAATCGACGCAGGACGGGATCGGGATCATGAGATCGCGTGGGAACGTGATCACGGTGACCCGGCGCGGACTGTCGGAGATGTGCAGCACCAGGTTGGTGTCGTTGCGCTCACCACCCGACTCGGGATCCGAGCAGCGGTCGCCGAACTGGGCTTTGAAGTCCTCTTCGCAGACGTCGCTGCCTACGAGGAGCATGTTCACGCCCCCCTCGATGGCGCCGAGGTCGGGGGGCACGGACTCCTCACCGTCGAGCGCGACGGCCTTCGTGGTGAAAGTGTGGCTCAGGTCGTAGAGCACGTACCCCACGACGGACAGGGCGGAGATCAGCACCACGACCGAAGCGATCCCGAGGAGCTTGAGCACCTCAACCCCGGCGCGCGGTCTCTGCAACTGCCCGTGCCCGGCGATCGGACGTCGAACCCGACGTGGCATGCCCTGCCCCCCTTCGCACCGGCATCGCCGCGATCGTCGCGGGCGGTCCCGAGGCTCTCATCACCCTAGGCATAGATCTTCCATAGGTTCAATCCGCCGCCACGGCGCCCGTCTGCGACTCAGCCCGCCGGCAGGTGGTCGCAGTCCGGGGTCGGCGCCTTTCCATCCCAGCGGTCCAGGGTCCACTGCTCGAGTTGCGGCGTGAGCGGCGAGTCGGGGCCGACGAGCTCCACGTGCCCCAGCCCGGGGTAAGTGCGGTAATCGACGGGGATGCCGGCATCGCAGCGGGCCTTCACCCACTCGTCCTGGATCACGGGCTTCACGAGCGGATCCGCCAGGCCCTGGGCGACGAGCAGGGGAGCGGGGAACGGCCCCGTGGGCTCCTGCTCCTTCAGCTTGTCGCCGAAGGGACCGTCCAGCAGCGCGTTCGGGAAGATCTGGTTCGGCACCTGGCTGCCGCGCAGGATGGCCGCGAGCCCGTCGTGCCCGTTGAAGCAGAGTCCGCCGATGCGCTCGACAGGCCCGGCGGATCCGGGCGTGAGGTTCTTCTCGACATCGAGATCCGGGAACACCCTGTCCCAGGTGGCCGCGATGTACGCCGACACCGTCTTGCCTGCTGTCTCCGACTTGATCGCCTCGGCGAGCGCGTACAGGTTCGAGGCCGGGGCGAACGCGGCGACGCCCTTGACCGTGAACTCCGGGGCGTACGACGCGGCGATCTGACCCGTCCACAGCGAGCCCTGGCCGCCCTGCGAGTGGCCCCAGATCACCGTGTCGGTGGAGACCTTGAGCTCGCTGAAGCCGAGCACGGCCTTGGACGCATCCCACACGTTGCGCGCCTCCGCGTCGCCGACCAGGTAGGGATGCGGGCCCTTCGTGCCCAGTCCGATGTAGTCGCTGGTCACAGCGACCCAGCCGTGCTTCGTGACCATGTCAGCCATCGCCGTTCCCGCGCCGTCGGCGAACGGCTCGGCGCTGAGCGAGGGCGCGCAGCCGGGGACGACACCGACCGTGCCGTGCGAGATGGTGAGCAGGGGGAGCGGATCCGGTCCGGGATCCGCCGGCGCGAGCACGGTACCGCTCGAGACCGCCGGGGATCCGTCGGGGTTCGTGGTCGTGTAGAGGATCCGCCAGGCCTTCGCCCCGGCCGGCACGCCGACGGTCATCGGTGCGCTGCGGATCAGGGTGCCGGCCTGTGACGGCACGTCGGCGGGCGGGGTGTAGAACGCGTCCGGCACCGGCAGCGGAGTGCCGCCGAGCAGCGCGCCGCTGCCCGCGGCGAGCGCGACCGCCAGCACGAGGGCGACGCTCGCGCCGATCGTGCGCAGCCAACGCACCCCACGGCGCCCGCTTGCGACGCGGTGCGCCTGGGGGCGTCGCCAGAGCACCCGCACGAGCAGCTGCAGCCCGATGAAGACGAACCACGCCCCCACTCCGAGGCGGAACACGACCAGGGTCAGCACGGGCCAGAAGACGGTGACCGCGGCGACGGCCAGTGTCGCGACGGCCGCGATGATGCCCGTGACGCGCTGGTCGGCACCGGGCCGGAACGCCCGTACGGCGGTCGCGACGGCGAAGGCGACCAGCGCGATCGTGAGCAACTGCGCCAGCAGAGGCGCTCCCGCTGCGGGCCACAGCGCCATCCCGGCGCCGAGCAGTACCAGCAGCGCGCCGAGCACCCGGCTGACGATCACGGGAATCGAACGGGATCCGGATCCGGCTCCGGATCCGGATCCCTCGGCCCGGTCGCCGGGCACGAGCAGCACGGCGACACCCACCAGCAGGATCCCGATGCCGGTGACCAGCGCGATCGTCTGCACCGTCATCGACACCAGAACGAAGACGAGGCCGACCGCGACGAGCGCCGACCCCAGGACGATCCGGATCGCCGTGCTCTGACGCGCGATCACCCCGATCGGGCGGTCGGAGCGTCTGCCTCGGGCCTCATCCGGATCCGGTCGGACTGCGCTCTCGTCGCCGGCCACGGTGCCCCCTTCGCCTCACGGATCGCCCGGCCGCTCGGCCGCGATCCGCATCGCGCGATCCCCGTGCCGGGACGCGCTGAGGCCAACATACTGGCCCGTCGGCTGCGGTGTGAAGCGTCTGCGCGCGGGCGGAGTCCCTGCCCCGGACGACGGGACAGGGACTCGGCTCACTGCGCGGGTCAGCCGACGCCGACGGCGAGGACCAGCAGTCCCGGCGTCTTGCCGTCCGTGTAGGCCGGTCGCGGCGGCAGCGTCACGTACGCGACCTGCTTCGCACCGTCGATCGGGATCGTGCTCTCGAAGAGGCTGAACGGGCCGTTGCCCTTGCCGCTGGGGGTGTTGCGATAGGCCATCTTCGTGAACAGCGTGTTCCCCGCCGCCGGCTGGTTGTAGTAGTAGTCGCCGGCGGCGAGCGTGAACGCGCTCGTGGATCCGTCGGTGTACGTCACCGATGCCGTGCCGGACACCGGGGTGGGATAGGCGTTCACGCCGAACAGTACGAGTCCGAGCGCGGTGCCCTGCCCGTGCACGGCGATGCTCTGCCCGCTGGCCCACACCGCGTTCTTCTCGCCCGGTGTGAACTGCGGCCAGGCGTAAGCGACCTTCGCGCCCTGAACGGTCGCACCGGGGGCGACGCCCTTCGCCTTCAGCAGCTCGTTCGAGGAGAGGCTGCTCCGGCTGAGCGCGAGATCGCCCGTATACGGCGAGGCGCCGTCCGCGGTGATGGCCACATCGTTGTAGGCAGCCTCGACCGATGCGAACAGGGCGCGCACCTGCGCGTCCGTCGAGACGCTGCCGAGCAGGCCGCCGCCGGCGGTCACGGTCGCGGTCAGCGTCGCTGTGCCTTCCGCGGCATCGGCGGGCGGAGTCACCGTCCAGGACAGCTCCGCGCTCGCACCGGACTTCAGCCCGTCCGGAACGCTCGCCTGGACCGGGGCCACCGTCCATCCGTCCGGCGCCTGCAAAGCGGCCGTGGCGCCGCGAGTGGGCTTGGCGCCCCAGAATGTCGCCGTGACGTGCACGGTGACCGGCAGGCCCGCCGCGGCCGTGACGGACGGCATCCGCAGCACCGCCGACGGATCCGTGTGCGCGCCCACGCCCTGATCCGCGCCCAGGTTCACCGGGCCCGTCTCAGGCACGGGCGTGCCGGTGATGTCCCGTCCGCCGTTGTCCGCGACGGCGAGACCGGCACGGAAGGCCGGCGAGAACTGGCGCAGACCGAGACCGCCGAGATCGTCGAGGCCGGTCGGCTTGTGAGACTCCTCCACGAAGCCGGGATCGTCGCCGAGGCCGCCCGGGTTGACCGCGCCGTCGGCGTTCGCGGGCACGCCCGTGACGCCGATGAAGAGGTTGTGATCGAACGACAGCCCGGGTCCGCGCACCTGCACGCCCATGGGAGCCCCGCGGTTGACCATGATGTTGTTGCTGAACGTCACGCCGCGGCTGGTGCTGTTGTCGTCCTGCAGGAAATAGGCCGGCGTCGCGTGCTCGGCGACGATCGTGTTGTTGTAGATATGCGTGCCCTGGATGTTGCCGGGGCACAGCTGGAACACCCGCGCCGCATCGTCGTAGCTCATGTTGTAGCGGAACACGGTGCCCCAGGTGCGCGCGCCGGAGTAGGGGCAGACGAGCAGCAGGCCACCCGCGTTGTCGTGGCTGTAGTTGTACTGGAACACGGTGTTCTGGGATCCGCCGTCGGCATCGAACGACATGCCGTCGTGACTGTTGCCGCCGCCGGACACATCGTTGAACTGAACCACCGTGTCGTCGGCGTTGAAGGGCCAGATGCCGGCGTTGGCCACGGCGGATCGGAGCTGGAAGCCCGCGAGGGTGTTGTGCTCGATCACCGCGCCCTTCGTGGTGTCGACCTTGATGCCGTCGCCCGCGATGCTCGTCAGGGTGTTGCCGACGATGACGACGCCCGTGCTCGGCGTCCACGGGCCGAGGCCGCTGGTGTCCTGGGATCCGACCTCGGGCCGCTTGTTCCATGTCGACTTGAAGTAGATCCCCTCGCGCCCGACATGCGTGATCGTGCTGTCGCGGATCTCCAGCCCGTCGATCCACGTCGGCGTGCTCTTGCCCCCGATGCCGATCTGGATCGCGGCGGATCCGTTCAGTCCCTTGTTGTCATCGCCCATCACGTCGTGCACGTCGAGACGCTGCAGCACATAGCCGGTCGCCTTGCCGAAGTCGGTGAGAGAGAGGCGGATCCCGTTCCGCTCGGTGCCGGGATTCGCCGCGTTCGTGATCGCGAGGTCCTGCACCGTGACGTGCTCGATGTCCTTCAGCAGCACGGCGTCGTGCGCGCCCGCGCCGTCGATGACCGGCGCCGCACCGTCGCCATAAGCGCCCACGACGATCGGAGCGTCGGCGGATCCGGATCCGTGCGGGACGAGCGTGCCCGTGCACGTCGCGCCGCGGGCGAACAGCAGCGCATCACCGGGCTGGAGCACGAGAGCGTTCACCTCGGCGAGGGTCGTGTACGGGTGGTCGGCGCTGCCGTCCGCGCCCGCATCGTCGGCGGCGCAGTCGACGCGGTATTCGGCGCCCGTCGCCGCGGCGGCGGGCAGCGCCCCGATCGCGGCGAGCGGCAGAGCCAGAGTCGCGGCACCGGCCAGGATGCCCGTCCAGCGGCGGATCCTCCCCGGTGCGGCTGTGGGATGGGGATGCGAAGTGCGGGCCATCGTGCGTTCCTCCTCGAATGCAGTCCTGTGCCTTCATGGTCACGGGAAAGCGTGTTCCAACGAAAGGAAGCGAACGCATTCGCACACGTACGAGCGGAACCGATCTCGTCGAACATCCGGGATCGGGGAAGCGTGCGGGGCCGGTCTGCGCACGCGAAGGCGCCTCATGACTGCCCCGAGAACGAAGAAGGCCCGGATCCTGAGATCCGGGCCTTCTTCATCAGTGCGCGAGGGGGGACTTGAACCCCCACGCCCTTGCAGGCACTGGCACCTGAAGCCAGCGCGTCTACCTATTCCGCCACTCGCGCATGTCGGTCCTGACGAACCAACCTCCCGAGAATATCACGCCCCGAGACCCGGTTCGAACCACGGCGCCGCGCCGGAAGGCCGCCCCATCCGAGAGACTGCATCTGCGTCGCGAGACAGCGCGATTGTCCTGCAGCCTCGTTACGGAGTTGCAGTCTCGCGGATCCGAGCCGCCGCGTCCCCCGCCGCTTCAGGGTTTCCTGCGTATCGCGCCGTCCGGGGCTTCATTCAGGCCGTGTCGCTAACATGGCCGTACCGATCGGTGAGCCATGGGAGCCCAGTGGGACTACTAGACAGCTTTGAGAAGGGTCTCGAGCGCGCAGTGAACAGCGCGTTCGCGAAGACCTTCCGCAGCGGCATCCAGCCCGTGGAGATCGCCTCGGCCCTGCGCCGCGAGATGGACACGAAGGCCGCTGTCGTCAGCCGCGACCGCATCATCGTGCCGAGCACGTTCCTCGTGAATCTGAGCGGCGAGGACGCGACGGCCATGCACGGACTCGGATCCGCCCTCATCGACGAGCTGCACGTGCTGGTGAAGGAGCATGCCCGCGCGCAGGGCTACAGTTTCGCCGGCCCCGTGAACATCGCCCTCGAGGCGGACGACAAGCTGGCCACCGGCACCGTGCGCGTCGAGTCCGCCTCGACCTCGAGCGCCGGACGCGTCACCTGGCAGGCCGAGATCTCGACCGGCGGATCCCGCTACCCGCTCACGAAGGCCCGCACCGTCATCGGGCGCGGCAGCGACGCCGACATCACCATCGCCGACGCCGGGTCCAGCCGCAAGCACGCCGAGGTGCTGTGGGACGGCGACCACGCCATGCTCCGCGATCTCGGTTCGACCAACGGCACCAAGCTCGACGGCCAGCGCGTGCGCGAAGCCCAGCTCTCCAGCGGCATGGTCATCACGATCGGCCGCACGGACCTGACCTTCCAGGTCGTGCCCGTCTCGGCATCGGGCCGCAGCGGCCGCGGCGACGACGCCACCAGGGCCTTCGGAGTCAATCCGTGAGCGCCCTGCGATCGGCTGCTGGGCCCGCCGAAGCACAGACACCGGTGAGGAGCCTTCGGCATGAGTGAACTGACGCTCCTCCTGCTGCGCATCGGCTTCCTCGTGCTGATGTGGTTCTTCGTGTTCGCGGTCGTCTACTCGCTGCGTGCGGATCTGTTCGGCGTGCGCGTGCGCAAGCTTCCTCAGGGCCAAGCAGCCGCGGCGAGCGCTCCCGCGGCGAAGCCGGCGCCGGCCAAGCCCGCGGCCGCGCCGAAGGGCAAGCCCGGCGGCCCCGCCACCACGTCCACCGTCTCCAAGCTCGTGATCACCTCGGGTCCGAAGGCCGGTCTCGAGGTGCCGCTCGGATCCGAGCCGATGTCCATCGGACGCTCCAGCGAATCCGGCCTGGTGATCCGCGATGACTACACCTCCAGCCACCATGCGCGGTTGATGCTCTGGGGCGATGCGTGGATGCTCCAGGATCTCGACTCCACCAACGGCACGTTCCTGAACGGCGAGCGCGTCGGCGCCCCGGTGTCCGTATCGATCGGCGCGCCCATCAAGGTGGGCGCCACCACGTTCGAGCTGCGGGCGTAACCGGCGACCATGGTCTTCGAGGGCTCGAGCGCCGCGATCTCCCACACCGGGAAGGTCCGCTCCAACAACCAGGACTCCGGTTACGCCGGGGCGAACCTGTTCGTCGTCGCCGACGGCATGGGCGGCCACGCGGGCGGCGACGTCGCGAGCAGCATCGCGATCCACCGGCTGCAGAACCTCGACCACGCCTACCCCTCCACCATGGACGCGGAGGCCTCTCTGCAGGCCGCCGCCACCACCGCTGCGGGCGACATGATCCGCGCCGTCAAGGACCGCCCGGAACTGGCGGGCCTGGGCACCACGCTCGACGCGATCATCATGGTCGACGACTACGCCGTCATCGGCCATATCGGCGACTCGCGCATCTACCTCTACCGCGACGAGACCCTCACCCAGATCACCACCGACCACACGTTCGTGCAGCGCCTGGTCGACTCCGGGCGGATCACCCCCGAGGAGGCGCGCTACCATCCGCGCCGCTCCGTGCTCATGCGCGTGCTCAGCGACATGGACGCGGATCCCGAGCTCGACATGTTCGTGATGCCGACGCTGCCCGGCGACCGTTGGGTGCTGTGCTCCGACGGTTTGTCCGGCGTGGTCGACGAGGCGCACATGCAGAAGACGCTGCGGCTCGGCATGGCGCCGGGGCGCACCGCGGACGGCCTCCTGCGCTACGCCCTCGACGGCGGCGCCCCCGACAACGTCACGATCGTGATCGTCGATGTCGGCGGCCAGCATCCTGTGCTCTCCGGATCCGCCACGGTCGTCGGCGCTGCGGCGAATCCGCAGGGCATCGTCGTGCCGGCGGCCCGTCCGGCCCGCCCCAGCTGGCTGCACCCCGTGCGCCAGGCGGCGAACGAGCCCACCCACTTCGAGCCCGCCGCCGACTACCTCGAGGAGCTCATCGAGGAGGACCACCGACGCTCGGTGCGCCGGCGGGTCGGCTGGATCACCGGCCTCATCGTCGTGATCGCGCTCATGGCGGCCGCGCTGTTCGGCGCCTACGCGTGGACGCAGACGCGCTACTTCGTGGGCGTCGACACCGGGTCGGACACGGTCGCGGTCTTCCAGGGGATCCAGCAGGATCTCGGTCCGATCTCCCTCTCGCACGTGTACGACGACACCGGCATCAGCATGTCCGATCTGCCGAGCTTCAACCAGTCGCTCGTGCAGCAGACGATCACCGCACGGTCCCTCGACGACGCGAACGCCATCGTCGAGCGCCTCCGCGCCTCGGCCGGGACGGGGAAGAAGCCATGACATCCACCGCACCCGCACCTCGCGTCGGCGACGTCGCGGCCGACACCGCCGTGCTGCGCGCACTGCGCAGGATCCGCGGACCGCAGACGCAGCGCAACCGCGAGTTCTGGCTCCTGCTCTTCGCCGTGGTCGTCGCGGGCACCGCGCTCACCCTCGTGCAGCTGGGAGCCCTGGGCCGGATCGACCCGATGATCCTGCTCATCGGCGGCGGGCTGGCCGTGCTCGTGTTCGCCCTGCACATCGTGCTGCGCTTCGTGGCCGGCGATGCGGATCCGTTCGTGCTCCCGATCGCGACGCTGCTCACCGGCGTCGGGATCGCGGAGATCTACCGTCTCGACATCGCGGCGCACCGGGTGGGCTTCGACGCGTACTCGAACAAGCAGCTCATGTGGATGGCGATCTCGGTGATCGGCGCCATCGCCCTCGTGATCTTCCTGCGCAACTACCGCGTGTTGTACCGCTTCACGTATCTGTCGGGCCTGACCGGCATCGTGCTGCTGATCCTGCCGTTCATCCCCGGCCTCGGCGTCGACGACGCGAACGCGGACGTCTGGATCAACATCGCCGGACTCGGGATCCAGCCGGGCGAGCTCGCGAAGATCTTCCTCGCGATCTTCTTCGCCGGCTATCTGGTGCGCACGAGGGAGAGCCTGTCCTCGGTGGGCAAGCGCTTCGCCGGCATCACGTGGCCGCGCATGCGCGAGCTCGGGCCCGTGATCGTGGTGTGGCTGATCTCGCTCGCGATCATCGTCGCCCAGCACGACCTCGGCACCGGTGTGCTGATCTTCGGCATGTTCATCGTCATGCTGTACGTCGCGACCGGCAAGACGAGCTGGGTGCTCATCGGCGTCGCGGGCGTGGTGGTCGGCGTGGCGATCGTGTCGCAGTTCCTCACCTACGTGCAGAACCGGTTCAACACCTGGATCAACGCCTTCAACCCGGACCTCATGGAGGACCAGAGCTACCAGCTCACACAGGGCATCTTCGGCCTCGCGCACGGCGGGCTGCTCGGCACGGGCCTCGGCCAGGGCCGGCCGCAGATCACGCCCGTCGCCGAGAGCGACTTCATCATCACCAGCCTCGGCGAGGAGATCGGCCTCATCGGCCTGTTCGCCCTGCTCTGCCTGTACATGGTCTTCGTCAGCCGCGGACTGCGGATCGGCGTCGCCGGCCAGGACGACTTCGGCAAGCTGCTGGCGGTGGGCGTCTCGTTCACGATCGGCCTGCAGGTGTTCATCATGGTCGGCGGCGTCACCCGGGTGATCCCGCTGACCGGACTCACCACGCCGTTCCTCGCCGCGGGAGGGTCCTCGCTGATCGCGAACTGGCTCATCGTCGGGTTGCTGCTGCGCATCTCCGACGGCGTACGCCGCCAGCCCAGGGTGGTGATCGGATGACGACCCTTCCTCTCGTGGAGACCCGCGCTGAGCGAGCGCCAGCGAGTCGAAGCGTCGCTCAGGGACCGACCAGCACGACACCCCAGGGGGTGTCGCATGACTAAAGAGCTCCGCCGGATCAGCATCCTCGTGCTGGTCATGTTCCTCGCCCTGTTCGGCTCGGTGAGCTGGATCCAGGTCGTGCAGGCCGATGCGCTCTCGCAGAACGACGCGAACCGGCGCACGCGCCTGGACAGCTACGAGATCCAGCGCGGATCCATCCTCGCCGGCGACACCCCGATCGCCACGTCGACGCCGTCGGGCGACATGTACTCGTTCCAGCGGGTGTACACCGACCCGCAGATGTGGTCCGCCGTCACGGGCTACTACAACCCGGCCCTGGGCAGCGCGACCGGCATCGAGAAGGCCATGAACAGCGAGCTCAGCGGCACCGGCAGCACGCAGTTCCTGTCGTCGATCGAGCGCATCATCTCGGGCCAGCCTCAGAAGGGCGCGAACGTGCGCCTCAGTCTCGACCCGGTGGCGCAGAAGGCCGCCTACGACGCGCTGCAGGGCTACCGGGGAGCGGTCGTCGCCATCGAGCCGAAGACCGGGCGGATCCTGGCCATGGTCTCCACCCCCGGCTTCGACACGAACACGCTCGCCGTGCACGACGGGACCGCGGCCAACAAGACCTACGACGGGCTCGTCGCCGATCCGAACAAACCGCTGAACAACCGCGCCATCGGCGGCAACATGAACCCACCCGGGTCCACGTTCAAGCTGGTCGTGGCCAGCGCGGCGCTCGACTCCGGCAAGTTCACGATGCAGTCGACGTTCCCGAATCCCGCCGCCTACACGCTGCCCGGCACGAGCACCGCGGTGCACAACGCCTGGGGCGGCACCTGCGGCGACGGGCCGACCGTGACCCTCGCCGATGCGATCCGGCTCAGTTGCAACATCCCGATGGCCGAGCTGGCCGTTCAGCTCGGCGACAAGGACATCCGCGCCACCGCCGAGAAGTTCGGTTTCGGCAATGCGTTCTCCCTCCCGCTGGAGTCGACCCCTTCGACCTACCCGAAGAGCCTGTCCGCCGATCAGACCGGTCTCACCGGGTTCGGACAGGGCGACGTCCGGGCGACCCCGCTGCAGATGGCGATGGTCGCCGCCGGCATCGCGAACGGCGGCGTCGTGATGAACCCGCGCATGGTGGATCAGGTCCTCGGCGACGATCTGTCGGTGCAGAAGCAGTTCGACAACACCCAGTTCGGGCAGGCCATGAGCTCCGAGCAGGCCGCGGCGATCACCGCAGCCATGCAGGCGTCCGTCTCAAGCGGCGCGGCGCAGGGTGCAAGAATAGACGGAGTCGACGTGGCCGGTAAGACGGGCACAGCGGAGAACGGCGACACAGACCCCTACACGCTCTGGTTCACCGGCTTCGCGCCCGCTTCGAACCCGGAGATCGCCGTTGCGGTCGTCGTCGAAGACGGCGGTGGGCAAGGACAATCCGGATCCGGTGATGCAATCGCATCACCGATTGCCAAGAAGGTCATGGAGGCGGTGCTGAAGAAATGAGGCCGACGCAAGGTGTGCATTTCGGCGGTCGCTACGAGCTGCAGTCTCGGATCGCCATCGGCGGCATGGGCGAGGTGTGGGAGGCGACCGACCACGTCATCGGGCGGACCGTCGCCATCAAGATCCTCAAGGACGAGTACATGGGGGATCCGGGCTTCCTCGAGCGCTTCCGCGCCGAGGCCCGCCACGCGGCCCTGGTGAACCATGAGGGCATCGCGAGCGTCTTCGACTACGGCGAGGAGAACGGCTCCGCCTACCTCGTCATGGAGCTCGTGCCCGGTGAGGCGCTCTCGACCATCATCGAGCGCGAGGGCACCCTCAGTGCCGACAAGACGCTCGACATCGTCGCGCAGACCGCTTCCGCACTGCAGGCCGCGCACGCCGCGGGTCTGGTGCACCGCGACATCAAGCCGGGCAACCTGCTGATCACGCCGGACGGCCGCGTCAAGATCACCGACTTCGGCATCGCCCGCATCGCCGACCAGGTGCCGCTCACCGCGACCGGTCAGGTCATGGGCACCGTGCAGTACCTCTCGCCCGAGCAGGCGTCCGGGCACGCCGCCTCCCCGGCCACCGACATCTACTCGCTCGGCATCGTCGCGTACGAGTGCCTGGCCGGAAAGCGCCCGTTCACGGGCGAGTCGCAGGTCGCGATCGCGATGGCGCAGATCAACGACACCCCGCCGCCGCTGCCCGCCACGGTGCCGCAGCCGGTGCAGAACCTGGTCATGGCGATGATCGCCAAGAAGCCGGCCGACCGGCCGAGCTCCGCCGCCACCGTCGCCCGTGCCGCGCAGGCGCTGCGCCGTGGCGACCTGAACTCCGCCGCCATCGCGGTGCCGGCCGTCATCGCCGGCGTCGTGGGCGCCGGGGCCGTCGCGAGCTCTGATGACGCCATGACGCAGCTCATGGGCGCGACGCAGGGTGCGACCACGATCATGCCGACCACGGCTCAGATCCCGACCGAGGCCGACGAGGCCCCGGAGAAGAAGAAGCGCAGCCCCTGGACCTGGCCGCTGATCGCCCTCATCGCGCTGCTGATCATCGTGCTCGGCGGCACCATCTGGGCACTGCTGTCGAACCAGAAGGCCCCGGAGCCCGCTCCGTCGACCACTTCGCAGACCACGCCGAGCAAGACGCCGAGTAAGACACCCACGCCGACGCCGACCTCCAACACCGTCGCACTCAGCACGCTCGGTCTGATCGGCCAGACGTGCGACGCCGCGGTGCAGACGCTCAAGAACGCGGGCCTGGACGGATCCTGCTCGACGGGCGACAGCGCCCCCGCGCAGGACAAGGTCGGCACGGTCTACAGCACCGACCCCAGCGGCGGCAACGTCCAGAAGGGCACCTCGGTCAAGCTGACCGTGTACGGCGACCTCGCTCCGATCGGTGCTCCCGACTCCGCTCCGAAGCTCGGCGGACCGGCGATCGCGGGTCAGACCGTGCAGCTGAGCTGGGCCGGCTTCGTGTGCCCCAGCGGCACCGGCAACGTATCGGGCTACGTGGTGACGCTGACCAACGCGACCTTCGTCGGCGACGGATCCCAGAAGACCTTCGACCCCGGCACGCTGAACGCCCAGATCTCGATCGCGAACCAGCCCGGGGCTCAGGTCACCGCCACGTACATCGCGCTGTGCGGGGACAGCAAGCGCGAGAGCGGTCCGTCGCCGCAGATGGCGGATCCGATCCTGCCGGGCACCGGCCCGGTCACTCCGGCGCCGACGCCCTGACGTCGGCCAGCAGTACGAACGAGAGAACGAGGGGGGTCCTCTGTGGCGACGATCACGCGTGTGATGGCGGGTCGATACCGCGTCGATGACCTCATCGGCCGCGGCGGCATGGCCCATGTGCACCGGGGGTACGACCTGACCCTCGGGCGCGAGGTCGCGATCAAGATCCTGGACAGGGAGCTCGCGCGCGACACCGCGTTCCGCACCCGGTTCCGTATGGAGGCGCAGGCCGCGTCGCGCATGTCGCACCCCTCGATCGTGCGCGTGTTCGACGCGGGCGAGGATGCCACCCCCGAGGCCGGGGGCACCGCTGCCGAGCCCGTGCCGTTCATCGTCATGGAACTCGTGCACGGCGAACTGCTGAAGAACGTCATCGCGCGCGGTCCGGTGCCGACCGTCGATGCGGTGCGCTACGCCGACGGCATTCTCGAGGCTCTGGAGTACTCGCATCGCGCCGGTGTCGTGCACCGCGACATCAAGCCGGGCAACGTGATGATCACACCGGCCGGCACGGTCAAGGTGATGGACTTCGGGATCGCCCGTGCCGTGTCGGACTCGTCGTCCACGGTCGCCGAGACCACGCAGATCATCGGCACCGCCGCGTACTTCTCGCCGGAGCAGGCCAAGGGCGAGCAGGTCGACGCGCGCACCGACCTGTACTCCGCCGGCATCGTCCTCTACGAGATGCTGACCGGGCGCCAGCCGTTCCGCGGCGACTCCCCGGTGGCCGTCGCCTACCAGCACGTCAGCGAGACCCCGCTGCCGCCGAGCGAGGTGCACGACGAGGAGCACTCCGCCGCCGAGCTCGAGCGCATCCGCGCCCTGGATCCGGTCGTGTTGCGCGCGATGGCGAAGGATCCCTTCCAGCGCTTCCCCGACGCGGTCTCGTTCCGCACCGCGCTCGACGATGCCGTGACGGGCTCCGTCCCCACCAAGAAGCAGCTCTCCTCGCTCACCAGCGAGCTGTACGGGCCGAGTCCCCGGCACGCCCAGGAGACCGCGCGCACGCTGCGGCAGCTCTCCACCGACACGACCATGACGCGCACGCAGTCGGGTCCCCCGGTGGCGTGGATCTGGGCCGGCGTCGCACTGCTCGTCGTGCTGCTGGCCTCGGTCCTGATCTGGGTGCTCGCGATCAAGCCCACCACGGATGTGCCCAGTGCCACCCGCACCGTTCCGAACCTGGCGGGGCAGACCTACGAATCGGCCGTCGCGCTGCTGTCGAAGAACGACCTGCGCGCCATCCGCATCGACCAGTCGGATGCGACCGTCGAGAAGGGCAAGGTGGTCAGCACCGAGCCTGAGGCCGGTGCCCACGTGGACAAGCGCCAGTCCGTCACCGTATACGTCTCCAGCGGTGCGGCCGATGTCAAGGTCCCGCAACTGGTGGGCCTCAGCGCCACCGCCGCGAAGGACGCCCTCTCCAAGGCGGGCCTGCAGCTCGGATCCATCCGGCAGGAGAACGACCCCCGCACGCAGCACGACATCGTCCTGTCGTCGAGCGTGCAGGCCGACACCAAGGTCGCTCCTGGCACCGTCATCGACCTCGTCGTCGCGAGCGGCGTGGTGACGCTGAACAACCTCACGGGCTGGACGCTGGACTCGGCGACCCAGACGCTGCAGGAGCTGGGGCTGACGGCGAACCCGGTCGGCAACCCGAACTGCAAGGCCACGGATCCGAAGACGGTCGCGTCGATGTCGGCGCCCCCCGGAGACGTTCCCGTGCTGTCCACGATCGATCTGAGCTACTGCACCGGCAAGTAGCAGCCGGACTCGGTGTCGACCACGAATTCGGCGGCCGGCCCACGCCGCGCGCCATTCGGCGGCGCGGGGCGTAGGTCGGCCTCACGTTCTTCGCCGGCGTCGATGCCTCCTCAGCCTGCGCAGGCCTCCTGGGCCTTCAACCACGTCACGATCGCGCGATTGGTCTCCTCGGGCCGCTCCTGGTGGATCCAGTGCCCGCTGTCGAGGCTGGTCTCTTCGACGTTGGGCACGAACGTCGCGAGATGTTCGGCCCGGGCGACGACGTCGCGTTCACCGTAGATCATGAGCGCAGGCTGCTGGACGATCGGGTCGGCATCGGCCAGCTGATGCCAGGCGCGGTTGAGATTCCGATACCAGTTGATGCCTCCGGTGAATCCCGAGCTCGCGAACGCGGCGGTGTAGACCGACAATTCGCTCTCGCTGAGCAGCGGGTCACCGGAAGGCGTCTCGGTGCGAGCGGTCTCGATCAGCACCATGCCGGGCTGGGGCGGCATGACCGGCTCGTTCCTCCGATACAGGTTGTTGAGGAAGCGTGCCGGGTCCGCATCGAACACGGCGGCGGCCACTCCCGGCTGCCGGTTGAAGTGGACGAAGTAGTAGTCGCTGCCGAGCACCGCCTCCATGAAGTCCAGCCAGGGCACGTCGCCTCGCACCAGGTACGGCAGGCTCAGTGCGATCACCCCGCTGACGCGCCCCGGATGCAGCAGCGTCAGGCTCCACACCACGAACGCGCCCCAGTCGTGACCGATGAAGGTCGCGTCGTCGTAGCCGAAGTGGTCGAGGAGGGCGACGAGATCGCCGGTCAGGTGCTCGATGTCGTAGGCGACCACCTCCGCGGGGCGCGAGGAGTTGCCATAGCCGCGCTGGTTGGGAGCGAGCACGTGGTAGCCGGCCGCGACCAGGGCAGGCACCTGGTGGCGCCAGGTGTAAGCGAGATCAGGGAAGCCGTGGCAGAGCACGATGGGCCGTCCGGCATTGTGCCGGCCGGCTTCGAACACCTCCAGCTCCACGCCGTTGACGGCGATGATCGTCGGTTCGGGAAACGAAATCGGATGCGTTGCTGAGTTCATGATTCCACGCTAGGCAGGTAAACCGGTCACCCTACGACCGGTTTACCTGCCAGTGTTGTGGCATGCGATCCGATCGGCTGGTGGCCATCCTCCTCATGCTGCAACGGCGCGAGCAGGTCACGGCCGCCGAAGTCGCCGAAGAGCTCGAGGTCTCCGAGCGCACCGCACGTCGCGACCTCGACGCCCTGGGCATGGCGGGAATCCCGATCTACTCGGTGCAAGGCCGAGGCGGCGGATGGCGCCTCCTCGGTGGCGCCCGCACCGATCTCTCGGGTCTCACGGTTGGTGAGGCCCGGGCTCTGTTCCTGGTTGCAGGACCGGCAGCGGCGGCGACGCCCGAGGTGAAGGCCGCGCTCCGCAAGCTCGTCCGCGCACTGCCGGAGACCTTTCGCGCGCAGGCCGAAGCCGCAGCGGCGTCGCTGGTCGTGGACTCACGGCAATGGAACTCGCCCGACAGCACCGAGGCTCGCCCGCCTCGCTTCCTCGATGTACTGCAGGACGCCGTGATCCGAGGGGTACAGGTGCGGTTCGGCTACATCGACGCGGCCGGCAACGAGACCGAGAGGATCGTTCATCCGCTGGGGATCGTGGCGAAAGGACCCTCCTGGTACCTGGTCGCCCACACCGATGCCGGTCAGCGGACATTCCGGATCGACAGGGTCACGACCGTTACGGCCACCGATCAACCTGTCGCACGACCAGAGAGATTCGACCTCGCCCAAAGCTGGCGTCAAGTCACGGTTGACGCTGACCGTCTGCGCACACCGGTGGAGGTCCACGCGAGCTGCGCACCCGAGGGACTCGAATACCTGCGCGCTGCGTTGGACGACAACCTCGACATCGGTCCAGCCGGCGCAGACGGCCGCATCGCCGTGGTGTTCCACGGGCCCAGCGAGTATGGGCTCGCCGGACACCTCGCCGGGTTCGTCGAATGGCTCGAGATCTCCAGCCCACCAGGAGTCATGGATCATCTCGCGACTATCGGTGCGGCACTCACCGACCGGTACGGCCCACCGGCACACCCTGCGACACGGCACTGAGACCTCGTCCGGGCGGATGACTGGCGTAGACCGCCCTCCGAATTCTCACCCGACCCCGGATCAGGTCGGGGTCGGCGTGGGCTCGATGCTCACATCGCCGGGTGAGATCAGCGGGCTCACCCAGGGGAAGACCCAGAACATCAGGCCATACAGCACCGCGGCCACCAGCACCAGCACGATGATCAGCCGCAGCCACCACGGGCCCGGGAGTATGCGCCACAGCGCGCCGTACATCAGCTCACCGCCTTCAACGAGGCCGGGGCGCCCAGGGCCCTCGGCTGGAAGCTCTCGAACACCCCGTACGCCACGATGCGCTCGGCGAGCGAGTACAGCGGTGAGCACGCCGTGAGCGTGATGTACCGGCCTCCGGGGGCGCCCGCCGCGGCGGGATCCGGTTCCTGCGGGACGGGATCCAGCACATCGACGCTGTCCGGCGTCACGTACTCGAGCGTGCGGAACCGATAGGTGTACCAGCCCTGCTCCGTCTCGATCACGATCGCGTCGTTCAGGCGCAGCCGGTCGAGCTGGTTGAAGGGCTTGCCCCAGGTCGTGCGGTGCGCCGCCATCGAGAGGTTGCCGACCTGCCCTGGCATGCCCGAGCCCGGGTAGACCCCTATCCAGCCGTGGTCGAGGGTGTCGGGCCGGGTCACACCGCCGGCGATCGTCACGGCGTAGTCGGCGCCCCAGCGCGGCACGCGCATCAGAGCACCCCACGGCACGCCGTCCTCCGGCGCGGTCATCACCGGCGGCTCGTACCGGGGGTGCGCGCCGTCGACCCCGCTCCCGTCCTCGATCACGGACGGGAGGGCGGGAGCCGGCCCCTTCGCCCACTGCGCGCTGACGGACTGCCCCTTGTCGTTCGCGGCGGCGCTCATGATGACGTCGCCGATCCACATCTGCCATGCCACGTACAGCAGCACCACGACGCCCGCGGTGAGCAGCAGCTCGCCCAGTACGCTCGTGACCGTGACACGGCGGCGCGGTCGTCCGCCCCGGCCGGCACGGCGTGCGGCGGCTCGCGGGGCGTCGGTCATCCCGCGATCCTACCGAGGCGACCTTTCCTCGCGAAGACCACCTGATGTGCGGCGCGGCCCGTTGGGTAGACTGGGCCCATGGCACGATCCCGCAAGACCGAAGAAGCCGTCGTCGAGAAGGTCGACGGCGGCACCGCCCCCAACGCCGTATGGTTCAAACCGGTCATGGTCGGCTTCATGCTGCTGGGCCTGGCCTGGATCCTGGTCTTCTACATCACCGGCATGCAGTACCCGATCCCGGGCCTGCAGTCCTGGAACCTGCTGATCGGTCTCGGCATCGCGCTGATCGGGTTCCTGATGACGACGCGCTGGCGCTGACGCCGGCCCTCCGCTTCTCGAAACGCCCTCGCTCACGCGGGGGCGTTTCTGCATTCCCGGGCGGGAATCCCGCAGGGTTGTCCACGGATCCAGCCGGTTATCCACATTCTGGGGATGGATATGCACACCCCCTCCCCGAAGTTATCCACAGATCTATCCCCATGTGGGGAGAATTACACGGGTGTTATTCATATCCTTCGCAGGACGGCGAACGGCCCCCGCCCGAAGGCGAGGGCCGTTGCGGTCCGATGCTCAGCGGCCGGCGGTGATGAGCAGGGGAGGAACGATGGCGACCACGGCGAGCAGCACGAGGACCAGCGCCGAGACGAGACCGATCCACCAGAACTTCGACGTGCCACGGCCGCTCGTGCGGACGTAGATGAGCGCCACCAGCGCCCCGACGACGGCACCGCCGACGTGCGCCTGCCACGCGACGTTGAAGCCCGGCACGAAGCCGATCACGAGGTTGATGCCGAGCACCACCAGGATCCCCACGACGTTCGCGCCGAGATGCCGTCCGATCACGAGCAGCGCCGCCATGAGTCCGAAGATCGCTCCGGAGGCGCCGACGGTGGGCGTGCCGGGCGAGATCAACGCGACTCCGATTGATCCGGCCAGCCCGCTCACCAAGTAGAGAGTGAGGAACTTCGCCCGGCCGATGAGCGGCTCCAGGCTCTGCCCGATCATCCACAGCGCGAGCATGTTAAGGCCGAGGTGGATGAAGCCGCCGTGCACGAGCAGCGCTGTGAGCAGGCGCCAGGGCTCGAACGGCGCCCCGGACAACGACGGGTACAGGTAGCCGGCCCAGAACTGCAGGCTGCTCGTCAGGGGCTGCCCGATCCCCGGCACGAGCTGCAGCAGGCTCACCGCCGAGGTGATCGCGAGGATCCAGTACGTCACGATCGGACGTCCGCCCACGGCGGTCATCGACCGCGCGCCCCAGCGCCGGTTGGCCCGGCGCTGGGCGGGCGTCTGACTGCGACGCTGCTCCTGCATGCACTCGGGGCAGATCACGCCGACCGGGGCCTGCGTCTGGCACTCGGGGCAGATCGTCCGCATGCACCGCTGGCAGAGCACGAAGCTCTGCCGTCCGGGATGCCGGTAGCAGAAGTTGTCGGGATTCGCGTGGAACTCCGAAGTCGTCATCCGTGCACTCCGGATTCCTGAGGCGCGTGGTTCGACAAGCTCAGCAACCGATCGAAGGGAGCGGGGTCAGTTCGCGACGATGTCGACGGACTGCAGCACCACGTCCTCGACGGGGCGGTCGCCCGCGCCGGTGCGTACGGCGGCGATCTCGTCCACGACGGCCTTGGAGGCGTCGTCGGCGACCTCGCCGAAGATCGTGTGCTTGCCCTGCAGCCAGGGGGTCGGGTCGGTCGTGATGAAGAACTGCGATCCGTTGGTGCCCTCGACCTGGCCGGTGATGGCATTGCGGCGGAGGCCCGCGTTGGCCATCGCGAGGATGTAGGGCGCGTTGAAGTTCAGCTCGCCGTGGATCTCGTCGTTGAAGTTGTAGCCGGGGCCGCCGACACCCTGGCCGAGCGGGTCGCCGCCCTGGATCATGAAGTTCGGGATGATCCGGTGGAAGATGACGTCCTTGTACAGCGGGCCCTCGCCGGGCTTGCCGGTGGCCGGGTGCGTCCAGGATCCGGTGCCGTCGGAGAGTTCGACGAAATTCTTCACGGTGCGGGGAGCGTGGTCACCGTAGAGGTTGACGACGATGTCTCCGTGGTTGGTGTGCAGCGTGGCGACGTGAGTGGCATGAGGCATGGGTCCATTCTCGCATCGGATCCGTTGCACCCTCCGATTCCGCTGGTGAACTTCTCGGATGCACACCCGCCGCACAGGCACTTCTCTGGCAGGATGGGGAGTCCGAACCCCGTTTCGATTGGGAGGGCATCGTGAGCCTGAGCCGCAAGCGTCAGAAGGAACTCCGCCAGCTGCAGAGCGAGGCGAACAAGCTGTGGGCCGCGCAGCAGGTCATCGTCGGCGATGCCGCGAACGTCGCCCGTGAGGCGGGGAGGCAGCTCGACAACTTCCGCCGCGAGCAGGTCGTCCCCACCGTGCAGGACGTCTACGAGCACCGCGTGGTGCCCGCCGTCGACAAGAGCATCAAGTTCTCTCGCGATGTCGTCGATCACAAGGTCGTCCCCGCGATCGGCGGTGTGGTCGGATCCGCGCTCAGCGCGTGGGACATCGCGAACGCCAAGCGCACCGGCACCCCGTACACCCCGCGCGCCGTGGTCGCCGTGCCCGCGGAGCGCAAGAGCGGACTCGGCATCGGCGCTGTCATCGCGATCGTGCTCGGCGCGGCAGCCGCGGTGGGCGTCCTGGTCGCCGCCTGGCAGGCCCTGCGCGCCGACGACGAACTCTGGGTCGCGGACGACCCGCTGAACGCCCCCGAGGCGTGAGCACGTCCGCTTCGCCGGCTCCCGAGCCCGTCGAAGGGTCCGTCTCGGAGCCCGTCGAAGGGCCGCACACCCGCGTGCGCGACGCCGCTGCCGCACGCGGCCTCGACATCGAGATCCGCGAGCGCCCGGCGGCCGACAGCCTGCAGGAGGCCGCGGCGTTGCTCGGGCTGGATCCCTCCGGCATCGTGAAGACCCTCGTGGTCAAGAGATCCGACGATACCTTCCTGTTCGCGCTCATCCCCGGTGGTCGCAAGATCTCCTGGCCGAAGCTGCGCGCCCTCGTAGGCGTGAACCGGCTGAAACTCCCGGAACCGGCCGTCGCACTGGCCGCGACCGGCTACGAACGCGGCACGATCGTCCCGATCGGCAGCACCACCGACTGGCCGGTTTTCGCCGATGAGTCGATCCGCGGGCGGCGGATCGCGATGGGCGCGGGCGCCCACGGCTACAGCCTGTTCGTGGACGCCGACGACCTCATCGCGGCCTACGACGCGACCGTCGCCGACATCTCCGAACCGGAGTGATGACGGCACCCCTGCGCAGCGTGCGAGCGTGGGGGGTAGCATCCGGGGAATGACGGGTGCACTGGATGCGTGGTCGGAGTTCCACGTCGCGATGCTGGGCGCGACCGCGGCCCTCGCCGGGCTGGTCATCGTCGCGGCGAGCGTCAACATCGAGAAGATCATCCTCGCCAAGGCCCTGACCGCGCGGCTCGCCGCGGCGATCGCGGGGCTGGTGCTCGCGATCCTCACCTCGGGCATCGCCCTCATCCCCGCGCTCGCACCGCTCTGGTTCGGTGTGCTCGTGCTGGTGACGACGGCAGGCGCCGCAGGCTTCCAGGTGCACGCCGCGCTCGCTCTCCGGCACGACCCCGGACTGGGCAGTACGGTGCCCCGCGCTGCCCTGGGGTTCCTGCCGCTGATCGCGTACACCGCGGCGGGCATCCTCCTGCTGGCCGGGCTGCCCGTCGGTCTGATGTTCGCCGCCGCGGGGTCGCTGCTCGCGCTCGTCGTCGCGATCGTGATCTCGTGGATCGCCCTCGTCGAGGTGCTGCGCTGACTCAGCGCCTCACGCCCGCCATGCCGAGGGCGATGTCGACGAGCCGCACACGCTGCAGGCCGGCGACATCGTCGAGCGAGAACCACGCAGCCATGTCGGTGGATCCGCTCTTCTCGAAGCGCAGCTTCCCGCTCGCGATCCGCGCCCGGTACACGATGCGCAGCGTGTGCAGCGGATCGATCGCCCCGGGGGTGACCCGGCGGCGAGCCGGGATCACCCGGGAGTGGATGCCCAGCAGCTCATCGACGACCACCTTGTAGCCGGTCTCCTCGCGCACTTCGCGCCGGACCGCGGTCTCCGGATCCTCCCCCGGCTCCAGACCGCCTCCCGGCATCGTCCACGACACGCGACGGCCCTCGGTCCACCGCGCCAGCAGCACACGCCGGTCCTCGTCCAGGATGACCGCGTATGCCGCGACGCGCATGTCCATGATTCACACCCTAGGACGTCCCGGCCGGTATGGCGCGGTCAGCTCACGCGCCGCCCGCCGAGGTGCACCTCACGCACGATCGAATCGATCAGTTCTGAAGAAGCGCCCGTCCGCACGCCTTCGTACGCTGAAGAAGTCCCCGGATCCACGGGGCCGTCGAACGGAGGATGCCATGACCGAGAACAACGCCCCTGTGCTGAGCGACTTCGAGCGCGCCGCCGTCAAGGAGGCCGCGAAGGAGAGCCGCACTCGTGCCGCCCGCAAGAAGGTGAGCCCCGAGGAGCTGCGCGCCGCCGGCGAGGCCGACGTGCTGGCCAAGATCGCGGAGATGGATGAGGAGGACGGATCCCTCGCCACCGCCCTGCACCGCCTCGTCGCCGAGAACGCGCCGCACCTCGTCCCCAAGACCTACTACGGCATGCCCGCCTGGGCGAACGCCGCCGGCAAGGTCGTCTGCTTCTTCAAGCCCAAGGCGAAGTTCAAGGTGCGCTATGCCACGTTCGAGTTCGAGTGGCCGGCGCAGCTCGACGACGGCACCGTGTGGCCCGTCTCCTACGCCGTGACCGCGCTGACGCCCGCCGACCTCGCCTTCCTCGGCGAGCGCATCCGCACCGCCGCCCCCGCGGAGTGACGCCGGATCCGTCATTCCCCGCGCAGGTGCGCGGCGGTGAGCTCAGCCATGTCCTCGTCGCTGAGCTCATCGAGCTGACGTGACTCGCGCTTGTCCATCCGCAGCCATCGCATCATCAGGATCACGAGGATCGGCACGTCGACCACCTCGGCGATGAGCCACAGCAGGTCTCCGGAGAGCTGCTGATCGCGCAGCGGATTCGGGAACCACAGCGGCAGGGCACCGGGCCACGCGCCGGCGTGATCGAAGACCACCGTGCCCAGTCGCAGCAGCACGCCGGGGATCGCGTCCAGCACGAGCTCGACGAACGCGAACAGGAACTCCGCCACGATGAACAGGCTCGTGCGGGCCACGGTGTGCGCCGCCATCGGCAGCACCATCAGGAGCCCCAGCAGCGGGACCAGCACGGAGATCACGGCCTCGGCGACGGCGTCCGTCCGCAGCGTCGCCGACAGCGGCGTGAAGAACACGGCGAACACCAGGCAGGTGAACACGGGGGCCATGATCGCGTTGCCGAAGAACTTCGCGAGCCATGACCTCAGGAAGCCGTTCATGCGCGCTCGGGGGCGCGCGGACAGCACTGTGCGGGCCAGCGCCACCGGACGGCCGAACGTCACCAGCATCGGCACGACGAACAGCAACAGCGCGATCCGCGTCGTGAACGCCCAGCGGAGCTCGGTGCTCCACGTCCCGAGGAATCCGAACGACACCCACGCGTACGAGCCGAGCCCGAGCACCAGGTACAGGAGGGTCAGCCGCAACGGCCAGCGATGACCGCGCCGGCGCAGCACGACGACACCGCCGAGATAGAGTCCGGCCGCGACGATCAGCACCGCGAGCGCGACGGGATCCAGGCTCCAGGTGCTGAGGAAGACGGGGATGGGCGGCGTGGCGACTCCATGTCTCGTGTGTCCGGCGGGTGCGGCGCCGCACGACGGCGGGCCGCGATGACGCTACGCCCAGCGGCTATGCGGACGATGAGGACCTCGCGATCGACCGCCGCGATGGCCGCCCTTAACGCCCGGTGAACTCTCGCCGTCGAGTGCGCGACGCAGGCCGCCAGCGCTTGCTTGACGCGGAATGCTGACGATCATGAGCGCCGAAGTGATGATCCTCATCCTGGTGGTCGTGACCGCACTCGGGTTCGACTTCACCAACGGATTCCACGACACCGGGAACGCGATGGCGACATCCATCGCCACCGGGGCGCTGAAGCCCAAGGTCGCGGTGGCGCTCTCGGCGGTGCTGAACCTGGTGGGAGCGTTCCTCTCGGTCGAGGTGGCCGCGACCATCACCAAGGACGTGCTGACGATCCAGGGTCCGAGCGGCGACCTCGTGCCCGGCCTCAACCCCGAGTCGGCCATGATCATCATCTTCGCCGGGCTCGTGGGGGGCATCCTGTGGAACCTGCTCACGTGGCTGCTGGGCCTGCCGTCCAGCTCGTCGCACGCCCTGTTCGGCGGCCTCATCGGCGCCGGCATCGCGGGTGCCGCCACGGTCAACTGGGCCGGCATCCTCGGCAAGATCATCGTCCCCGCCGTGCTCTCCCCCCTGATCGCAGGCGTCGTCGCGGCGGTCGGCACGTGGCTCGTCTACCGCCTCACCCGCACCGTGCACGCCAAGCACCGCGAGGCCGGTTTCCGCTGGGGCCAGATCGGCACAGCCTCGCTCGTCTCCCTCGCGCACGGCACCGGCGACGCGCAGAAGACCATGGGCGTGATCGCGCTCGCCCTCATCGCGCACGGCTCGCTCACCGGCGACCAGATCCTGAAAGAGGGCCTGCCGATCTGGATCATCGTGAGCTGCGGCGCCGCCATCGCACTCGGCACCTACCTCGGCGGCTGGCGCATCATCCGCACTCTCGGCAAGGGCCTCGTCGAGATCGAGTCGCCGCAGGGCCTCGCGGCCGAGGCCTCCTCCGCCGCGATCATCCTCACCTCGAGCTCCATGGGCATGGCGCTGTCGACCACGCACGTGGCGACGGGCTCGATCCTCGGCTCCGGCGTGGGCCGGCCGGGTGCCCAGGTGCGCTGGGGCATCGCGGGCCGCATGGTCACCGCCTGGCTGATCACGATGCCCGCGGCCGGCGTCGTCGGCGCGCTCTGCTTCTTCCTCGCCCACGGCATCGGTGGACTCGCCGGCGCGATCACCGTGTTCGTGCTGCTGCTGGCTGCCGCCGCCCTCCTGTACCTGCGCAGCCGCCGCCAGAAGATCGACCACCACAACGTCAATGCCGAGTGGGACGGATCCCTCGCGCCGAGCGCCGCCTCGCAGGGCGCGGCGGCCTGAACCGAAGGACGGATGAGATGAACTTCGACATCGCGCAGATGGCGCTCTCGGCCGGTCGCGTGCTGCTGGTCGGCCTGCTGTTCGGCGCCGGGCTGCCTGCCCTGTTCGCCCTCGGGATGCGCCTGCAGTCGGCCGGCACCGGGGAGGTCGACGGCGAGGCGCCCGGCACGCGGCGGCCGCTGCTCACCGCGGCGGGTTGGATCCTGTTCGCCGTGGTGATCGCGGTGGTGCTGGCCGGGGTGCTCTTCATCACCCGGCTGAGCATCTACCACTACTTCGGCATCTCCCTTTTCGGGGTCGGCAAGTGAACCGCAACGTCCTCGGCCGCGTACTCGACTGGCTGCGTGCCGGCTATCCGGAAGGCGTGCCGCCCAAGGACTACACGCCGCTGCTGGCGCTGCTGCGGCGCACGCTCACGGCGGAGGAGCTCACCGCGGTGGTCACCGCGCTCGCCCAGCAGGAGACGGATCCGGTGCGGGTCTCGCAGATCCGCGCCGCGATCGCAGGCGTGACCTCGGCGACCCCGGGCGACGACGAGGTGCGCCGCGTGGCCATGCTGCTCTCCGATCGCGGAGTGCCGCTGAGCACCAAGGCGCAGCGGATCGTCGGCGATCGGACGATCCTCGCCGACGCCGCTGCCGGAGCGCGCGGAACCGCCGGTCCGGATGCCGCGGCCGACGCACCGGACTCCCCCGAGCAGAACCTCATCGCCCAGGCGTTGCGCTGGCTGGGCGCGGGCTATCCGGAGGGCATCCCCGCTCAGGACCGCGTGCCGATCCTCGCGCTGCTGCGCCGCCGCCTCACCGACGACGAGGTGCAGGAGGTGTGCGAAGCGGTCGCTGCGCAGAGCGGAGCGGATCCGGAGATCTCGCTCGTCGACACCCAGGTGCTCATGATGAAGGTGCTCGGCGAGCTCCCGGGAGACGATGACGTGGAGCGGGTGCGCACGCGCCTCGAGGAGTCGGGCATCACGCTGAACTGACCCGCTCCTCGCTTTCACATTTCCCGACCGCGAGACAGGCGAATCGTCTGGGCTGAGCGGGTCACGCAGCGGATTCGACGGACGATTCGGCCCGGAATCCTGGTGCACGCAGCGGTTCATCTCGATTTCGGAATATGTCCCTCCGCGACCCTGGCGCGCCCTCCTCGACGGCACGTAGCGTGGAGGGGTGAGCACGCCTTTCCCCGCCTCCGTGTACGCCGCCCGCCTCGACCGCGCTCGCACCCTGACCGCGACTGCGGGTCTGGACGCGATCATCGTCGCAGCCGGTCCCGACCTGACGTATCTCGTCGGCGTCGAGGGGGACACGATCGAACGTCTGACCGCCCTCGTGATCCCGGCGGCCGGGGATCCGACCGTCGTCGTGCCGCGGATGGAGCTCGCGAAGGTGCGCGACACGGCCGTCGGCGCGCTCGGGCTCGCCGTCGCGGACTGGGTGGACGGCGAGGATCCCTACGCGCTGGTGACGGCGGCGATGGGCGCATCCGTCTCGCGGTTCGGCGTCTCGGACGCCCTGCCGGCGCTGCACGCGATCCCGCTGACCGAGCGCCTGGACGTGCGGCCCGAACTCGCGACACCGGTGCTCCGCGAGAGCCGCATGATCAAGGACGCCGCCGAGATCGCCGAACTGCGCCGCGCCGGTGAGGCGATCGACGCCGTGCACCGGCGCGTTCCCGGCCTGCTGCGCGCCGGCCGCACCGAGCGCGAGGTCGGCGCCGACATTGCCGCGGCGATCGTCGAAGAGGGGCACCGCACGGTCGAATTCGTGATCGTCGCCTCCGGTCCCAACGGCGCGGATCCGCACCACGAGGTGTCTGACCGGGTGATCCAGGACGGCGACATCGTGGTCGTGGACATCGGCGGCGCGGTGCCGAGCGGCTACAACTCCGACAGCACGCGCACCTACGCCGTCGGCACGCCGGACCCCGAGATCGCGCGGCGCATCGCAGTGCTGGTGCGCGCGCAGCAGGCCGCCGTCGACGCGGTGCGCCCTGGCGCGACCGCCGAGCAGGTCGACGCCGCGGCCCGTGACGTGCTCGCCGTCGAGGGCATGGCCGACGCGTTCCTGCACCGCACCGGCCACGGCATCGGCGTCACCACCCACGAGGAGCCGTACATCGCGCCCGGCAACGCGCTGCCGCTGCGCGAGGGCATGGCGTTCAGCATCGAGCCGGGCATCTACTTCCCCGGCGAGTGGGGATCCCGCATCGAGGACATCGTCGTCGTCACTGCCGACGGCTGCACGAACCTCAACACCACCCCGCACGAGCTGACCCCTGCGGGTCTCTGACCCCTCGCGCCCGCACCGTGGATCTCCCGGTGCGGGCGCAATCGGGGGCGGCCCGCACCGGGAAGTCTGTGCCGCGCGGTCAGCGCACGCGGTCGAGCGCCTCGGGGATGTCGGTGCGCCAGGATGACGGAGCCTCCGAGGCCGGGGCCGCGGGAAGCACGCCTTCGCCGTCCGGATGCGGGATCGCATCGAGCAGCGCCTCGGTGTAGGGATGCACCGGGTTCGCCCACACCACCGGTGTCGCGCCGGACTCGACGATGCGCCCGCGGTACATGACGGCGACGCGGTCGGCCATGAGCCGGACCACGGAGAGGTCATGCGAGATGAACAGCATCGCCGCGCCCGAGGCCACGCACAGCTCGCGCATCATGCCGGCGACCGAGGCCTGGGCGGACGCGTCGAGCGCCGAGATCGGCTCGTCGGCGACGATCAGGTCGGGCTTCGCGGCGAGCGCGCGGGCGATGGCGACGCGCTGCCGCTGACCGCCGGAGAGCTGGTACGGGTACCGGTTCTCCAGGGTCGGGGAGAGGCCGACCGCCTTCAGCCAGTGCGACGGCGCCTCGGTGTCGACGCCACGGGCACGAGCGGCACGGGAGCCCTCCGCGATCTGCTGTGCAACGCGGATCCGGGGGTTCAGCGAGGAGTTCGGATCCTGGAACACCATCTGGATCGCGGTGAGCTCTGCGGGGCGCGTGCGCATGCCGAGCGGCTGCACCGGACGGTCCCGGTAGAGCACCTCACCGGAGCGCGGCTTCTCCATGCCGATCACGGCACGAGCCGTCGAGGACTTCCCGCAGCCGCTCTCGCCGACGAGCGCGAGCACCTCACCGGCGGCGATGTCGAACGAGACGCCGTCCACCGCGCGGAACGCCGCGCGGCCACCGTACTCGACGACCAGGGAGTCGACGTGCAGGACCGGCTTCTGAGCACTCATCGGTTCTCCTCCGTGTCGGCGGCATCCGCGTCGGGGGCAGGGGCGCCGAGCGCGGGGCCGCTCTCGGCCGGCGCATCCACGAGGGAGTCCTGCGCGTCGGGCATCGCTTCCAGCAGCTCGCGCGTGTACGGGTGCTGCGGATTCTGGAAGACCTGCTGCCGGGATCCGGACTCGACGATCTGCCCGCCGCGCATCACCGCGACCTCGTCGGCGATCGCGCTCATCACGCCCAGATCGTGTGTGACGAGCAGCACGGCGAGGTCGCGTTCGGTCGCGAGGTCGCGCAACAGGTGCAGGATCCCCGCCTGCACCGTCACATCCAGCGCCGTCGTCGGCTCGTCCGCGAGCAGCACCTCGGGCTCGCAGGCCAGCGCGATCGCGATCGCGATGCGCTGCCGCTGCCCGCCGGAGAACTGGTGCGGGTACTTCTGCAGCGCCTCCTCCGGATTCGGCACGCGCACCAGCGCGAGCAGCTCGGCGGCGCGTGTGCGCGCGTCGGCCCGGGACAGCCCGAGGTGAGCGCGCATCCCGTCGGCGAGCTGGGACCCGACGGTGATCTGCGGGTGCAGGCTGGCTGACGGATCCTGGAAGACCATGCCGATGCGCTTGCCGCGCACGCGGCGGTAGGCCCCGCCCGTCATCCCGACGAGCTCGACCTCCGCCTTTCCCGCACCACCGAGGACGATGGATCCCGAGGCGGTGCCGCCGGCCGGCAGCAGGCCGAGGATCGCCATCGCCGTCATGCTCTTGCCGGATCCGGATTCGCCGGCCAGCCCTTGGATCCGACCCGGGACCAGGTCGAGCGAGATGCCCTTGACGACCTCGGTGCGGTTGCGTTTGCCCTGCCCGAGCTCGACGCGCAGGTCTCGGATCGCGAGTGCGGCGCTCACGCGGCCACCTCCCCGGTCGCGGCGGCGGCCGACACCGCGGTGGGCGCCTCGGCCTCCCGCTCGCGCGCGGCGAGCGGGTCGAGGGCGTCGCGCAGCGAGTCGCCGATGAAGTTGAACGCCATCACGATGCTGAGGATCGCAAGGCCCGGGAACAGACCCAGCCACCAGGCCGAGGTGTTCTGCATGGCCGCGGCGATCATGGTGCCCCACTCGGGCGTCGGCGGCTGCGCGCCGAGACCGAGGAAGGAGAGGCCGGACAGCAGCAGGATCGCGGTGCCGATGTCGAGCGAGGCGAGCACGAGCACCGGTCCGGCGATGTTCGGCAGCACGTCGCGCAGCAGTGAGCGCAGCGGGGAGGATCCGAGCAGACGGCCGGCGATCACGTAGTTCTGCGTGCGCAGTCCGAGCACGAGCGACCGGGTGATGCGGGCGTACGGCGGCCAGGCGACGATGATGCCGGCGATGACCGCGTTCATGATCGAGGGGCCAAGGGACGCGGCGATGACCATGGCGAGGATCACCGTCGGGAACGCCATCACCATGTCGGTGATGCGCATGAGCACCTCATCGAACCAGCCGCCGAGGTAGCCCGCGACCGCGCCCACGACGGTGCCGACGATCATCGCGCAGACGACGAGCATGAGCGCGAGCGGGATCGTCGCCTGGGCGCCCAGGAGCAGACGCGAGAACACGTCGCGGCCGTTGACGTCGGTGCCCATGATCGCCTCGCCACTGGGGGCGGCGAGCCGGGGGAGGTCCTGCGCGAGCGGGTCGTGCGGGGCGATCCACGGGGCGAGGATCGCGATCACGATCCACATCAGGGCGATGACCGTGCCCACCACGGCCAGCGGCGTACGCCAGGCGCGCGGCAGCCAGAACCGACGGCGCCTCGGGGCGAGCTTCTCGGGGACGACGAGATTCATGACAGCCTCACTCGCGGATCCAGGACGCCGTAGAGCACGTCGACGACGAGGTTGATGACCAGGTAGAAGACGCCGACCACGAGGCCGACACCGGTCACCGCGAGCAGGTCGAGGTTCTTCGACGCGTTGTACGCGTAGGTGCCCAGGCCCGGCCAGGCAAACACGGCCTCGACCAGCACCGTGCCGGAGAGCAGACTGCCGAAGGCGATGCCGACGAGGGTGAGGATCGGCAGCGCCGCTCCGCGCAGCACGTAGCCGACCACCACCCGGCGGCCGCTCAGGCCCTTCGCGCGCGCGGCGCGGGCGTAATCCATGTCGAGCACCTCGAGCACGGAGGTGCGCACGAAGCGGGTGAGAGTCGCGATCGTGAACAGGCTCAGCACGAGCACCGGCAGCGCCAGGTGGCTGGTCGCGTCGAAGAATCCGACCGAGTCGCCGTTCAGCAGGTAATCGATCGTGTAGAAGCCGGTGATGCGCGGCGGCGGTGTGATCGTGGGGGAGATCCGCCCGGATCCCGACACCCAGTGCAGCTGCATGAAGAACAGCTGATACGTGAGGATGGCCATCCAGAAGGTGGGGATGCTGAGCCCGATCAGGGTGACCACGCGCACGACCTGGTCGGTGACCTTGCCGCGGCGGTAGGCGGCGAGGGTGCCCAGCACGATCGCCACGGCGAGGCTGATGATGATCGCGTAGAAGGCGATCTCCGCCGTGGCCGGCACGGCCTTGGCGAGGTCCGCGGAGACCGGCTGTCCCGACTTCAGCGAGGTGCCGAGGTCGCCGCGCAGCAGGTTGCCGACGTAGAGGAAGAACCGGATCCACACCGGCTGGTCGAGTCCGTACTTCTGCCGGAAGGCCTCGACGGTGGCGGGGTTGGAGGCGGCGCCCTCGCCGAGAGCTGCGCGCACCGGGTCGCCGGGCACGATCACGGTGAGGGAGAAGGTGACCAGCACGATCCCGAACAGCAGGATCACACTCGTCACGGCCCGCCGGGCGAGGAAGCGCAGCAGCGTGTGCTGGGCCTGCCGCGTCTTGCGGGTGGCGATGACTCGGGTCTCGGACACAGGGCGCTTCCGGATCTACGTGGCGGAGGGGGCGTGATGCTGCGGGGACCGGAGCCGTGACTCCGGTCCCCGCAGAGCTCACTTCGCGGGGTGCAGCGTCCGCAGGTCGAGGGTCCAGGTCACGTTGTACTCGAGACCGGCCACCTTGGTGGAGCTGGCGAGGTTGATGCCGGGGACGATCAGCGGCACGAACGGTCCCGACTCCTGCATCGCCTTGGCGTAGTCGCTGAACGCGGTGTTGCGCTCGTCGACGGAGGTCGCGTTCTGCGCCTTGGTCACCAGGCCCGCGATGGTGCTGTCGGCCTCCGTCGGCCAACCGGCGCGCAGTCCGACCTTCTGACCAGGACCGAACGGCAGGAACGACGAGGTGTCGGCGTAATCGGGGCCCCAGTACCAGAGCGAGAACGCCTCCTGCGCCTTCACGTAGGGCTGCACCTCGGTCGCGAACGGCGCCGGGGCGAGAGTCGCGTTGATGCCCGCGGCCTTGAGCTGCTCCTGCACGCGCTCGGCGACCGGGGTGAACTCCACACCGCCGACCGGGTTGTCGTTCGGGAACTGGAGCTTGATCTCCTGGCCGGTGTATCCGGAGGCGGCGAGAGCGGCCTTGGCCTTGTCGAGGTCCTGCTTCACGCCGGACTTGTTCGCGCCCGGGAACATCGGCGGGATGACGCCGGTGGCCTGCGCGGATCCGGCGCCGGCGAGCTCCAGCAGCTTGTCGTAGTCGAGCGCGTAGCGCACGGCCTCGGCGAACTTCGGGTTCGCGGTCGCACCGCCCACGTTCTTGTCCTGGTTGATGAGCAGGAACAGCGTCTCGGCGGACGGCGCCGAATTCACGGTGAAGCCGTCGCCGAGGTTCTTGACCTGGTCTCCGGAGAGGTCGACCGCCACGTTCGAGTCGCCGCCCTTGAGGTTGGTCAGCTGCGTGGAGGACTGCGAGATGTTGCGCACGACGATCTTGTCGTAGGCCGGCTTGTCCGCGCCGTCGTAGGCGTCGTTCTTCACGAGCACGACCTGCGAGGTCAGGTCCAGCGACTGCAGCTTGTACGGACCGGAGCCGGCCGAGTTCGCGTCGAGCCAGGTCTTGGCCGCGTCCTTGTCGTCGGTCGTGCCACCGTTCTTCTTCACGAGCTTCGAGTTGAGGATCGCGAGCGACGGGTTGGTGACGATCGCGGGCAGCTGCAGCGACGGCGTCTTGGTCGACAGCGTGACGGTCTTGTCGTCGACCTTGGCGACCGTGATGCCGGTCATCAGGAAGTTGGCCTTGGAATCGGTGATGCCCGCGACGCGGTCGAGCGAGAACACGACATCGTCGGCGGTGACCGGGGTGCCGTCGGAGAACTTCCGGCCGTCCTGGATCGTGAAGGTGAACTCGGTGGCGTCCGAGTTCTGCTTCATGGTCGCGAGATCCGGCTTCGGGGTGGTCGAGTCGGCGCCCTGGAACGTCAGCAGCGTGTCGTACACCGCGTGCAGCACCATGTTTCCGGTCGGCACGTAGTTGCGGCCGGGGTCACCGGTCTCGAGCGAGAACGCGGTGTCGACCACGAGCGTGCCGCCCGAGGAGGAGCCGCTGGAGTTGTTCGCGGAGTTGCCCCCCGAACAGCCGGCGAGCGCGATTGCAGCCGCAGCGATGAGCGCTGCGGCGACGTGGCGATAGGAACGGGCCACGGGCTTCCTCCTCATTAAGTCTGGACAGGTCAGATGACCAGGTCGGGTTTCCCGGCACTATATCCGACCGTTTAGCCAGATTTCGAGCAATCCATTGTCACGCTTCCATCACTACGGCAATATGTCCAGCATGAGCGATGATCAGCCTTCCGTCTCTGGACGATCCGCGCCCGGGATCGATGAAATCGCGTACGACATCCTCCGCGCGCTGCGCCGCAATGGCCGGATCTCGATCGCCGCGCTCGCGCAGGAGGTCGGGATCTCCCGGGCCAGCGCGTACTCCCGGGTGGAGTCCCTGACCCGCGCAGGGATCATCACGGGGTACACCGCTGAGGTGGACACGACACGGCTCGGCCTCGGCGTGAGCGCGCTCGTGTTCTGCACGATCCAGCCGCAGTCGTGGTCCTCGTTCCTGCAGGCGATCGGGGACATGCCCGATGTGGAATCGGCGATGGTGATGACCGGTGAGCACGATGTGATGCTCCTCGTCCGCAGCGTCGACATGGAACGGATGCAGTCGCTCGTGATCGGCACGATCGCCGACCGTCCCGAGGTGACCAAGGTCGAGACCGCGATCGTCATGGGCGAGGTCTTTCGCCGCCCATTCGTGCTCCCGGACGAGATCCCTGAGCGCGCGGCGATCGGCGTCGACAGCGGCCTGATGCGATTCACCCGCACCGACGGGGGTCGCGGGACGAGGGTCTGACGGCGCGGCCTGGTGCGGTCAGACTTGCAGGCAGACGCTGACGTGGTCCACGCCATCCACGGCGAAGTCCTCGATGAGGCGGATCCGGCCGTCGTCCTCCTGCTCGGCTCGGCTCACCGCGTCTCCGCGCACGACGGAGCCGTCGCTGACCAGGGCATGCGCGAACGACACCCGCACCTCGGCACCGGCCACCTCGCCGACGAAACGGCCCTCCGTCACCGTGTCACCGGTGTATTCACCCCAGATCAGGCGGCCGTCCTGGTGATAGTCGAAGGTCGTCGGAGCCTCGGGATCGACCTCGCTGGCGGTCGAGGAGACCATGGCGAAGCGCAGTCCGTCGAGGAGGAGCGTGGAAGGCATGACGACGAGTATGGACCCCGCACCGGCGTTCGGCGCAATTCCGTCCTCCTCAGGTCCGACCCGCGAAACCGGTGCGCAGATCCCGTGCGGGCCGCCAGCGGCTCCGCCGGAATGACAATCCCTGCAGCGCCGAAATCTATTAACAGGTTCATCCACATGTGGATTACTCGGCGAATGCGGAAATCGTCCTGTGCCATGCCGTCCGACCGGACCCCACGGAGCGATACCTGCTGTTCACCGGTGATTTTCCCGCATGTCACAGATCTTGTCATTGCGACGCGGGGTATCGCCGGACCAATATTCCGGTGCGTGCTCTCTCAGCACACGGAAATCACCGTGCGCAGACGGAGATCCGCCTCAGGAAATCCGTCGGAAGAGCGCGTTCCCGGCCGCAGCGAATGCGCTCCCGACCGCGAGGATCGCGGCGCCCCCACCCGCGTAGGCGATCTGCAGGTGGCTGCCGTGGTTCTCCACCGTGATGTAGATGATGACGAAGGCGACAGCCGAGGCGAGGGCGCTCGCCCCCGCGATCCACCACAGCGCGGGCAGGGTCCGTGCCGGGGGCACCGCTTCCGGCACACGCCAGAGCAGCAGCGCGATCCCACCCAGGCACCCGCATGCCGCAACCAGCATGAATGCCGCGACCACGTCGCTCGGCCGATGCCACTGCTGGATCACCAGCAGTATGCCCGTGACCACGGCGAATGCACCGCCCAGCACTGCCGCCAGAGGGCGCCAGCGCGGGGGACATACGACGAAGACTGCGAACGCCGCGGCGGCGGCGACCGTCGCATGCCCGGAAGGGAATGAATTGTCCAGCAAGTCGGTGGCGCCGGTCTCTGCGCGGTCCAGGAACACGTGCTTGGCGAGCTCGGCGGCGATCACCGCGATTCCTCCCACTGCGAGGGCGACCAGCAGATGGCGGAACCGTCGCGTCACCAGGCCGATGATCAGCGTGAGCAGGATTCCCCCGCCGATGGCGATCGTCGGTACGTTGCCGAGCACCATGCCGGTGAGGCGATAGACCATGTCGTGCTGCGACGAAGCCCCCACGAATGCCCGCTCGTCGACGATCTGTCCGATGTAGGTGCGCACGAAGAACACATACGTCGCCACGAACGCGGCCGCGAGGATCACGGCGGCTATCGCGAAAGACCACACTCCACGTCTTGCCGCCATGCACCCATCATGCAGGTCTGAACTGTGGGACTGCTCACCAGTCGCTGCGATCCCGCGCAGCCCGCAGGTCTCTGAGAGCGCGGGACTCGTCGTACGTCTTGGTACGGCCGCGTTGCATGAGTCGTCGGGCGAGACCGGCATCCTCCGGAAGTTGCGTGGACGCCTCCGGCTCCTCACGACCTCCACGGCGCGTGCGTGCCGTGTCGAGCAGTGGCAGGGCGATGTGCACGAGCGGGCCGATGCCGAGGGCGAACACGACCGTGCCGACCCCGACGGTCCCGCCGAGCAGCCAGCCGATCGCGAGCACCGTGACCTCCACCGTGAGGCGGGAGACCCAGATCGGCCAGCCGAGGCGGGAGTTCATGCCGGTCATGAGGCCGTCGCGCGGGCCAGGACCGAAGTGCGCACCGATGTACAGCCCGCTCGCGAGGGCGACCGCGAGCACCCCGGCGACGAGCAGGAGGATCTGCATGAGCAGGCCGTGGACCGGCGGGAGAACGGTCACCGTCGCCTGGATCGCGGTGCCGACGAGAAGCACGTTCAGAAGGGTGCCCATGCCCGGCTTCTGCCGCAGCGGGATCCATAGCAGCAGCACGAGGAGGCCGACGATGTTGGTGATCCATCCCACGCCGATGCCGGTGTGCCGGGACAGACCCTGCGCGAACACGGTCCAGGGGTCGACGCCGAGTCCGGCGGAGATCATGAGCCCGTCTCCGACGCCGTAGAGCACAAGTCCGATCACCAACTGCAGCACCCGTCGTGTCATGGATCCATGATGCCGGAGAACTGGACTGGTGAGACCAGTCCAATCGCCCTAGGCTGGCCTTATGGACTCCCGTCTCTCCGCGCGCGCCCTGGTCGAGCTGCTCGGGCTGTGGCGCACCAGCGAACCGGCCTTCGACGCTCTCGCTGACGGCATCCGCTTGCTCTGCCTCGACAATCGCATCGCTCCCGAGACGGCGTTGCCCGCCGAGCGCGAACTGGCGGCGGCGCTCGGCGTGAGCCGGACCACGGTCGCCGCCGCCTACCGGGGGCTGCGTGCGACCGGGCACATCGTCAGCCGACGGGGCTCCGGCAGCGTCACCCGCCCGCTCGGACGCACGGCCGCCGCGCGCTGGTTCGACCACGGCGGCATCGACCTGCAGCAGGCCAGCCCTCCGGCGTGGCCCGGTCTGCCGGGGGTGATCGCCGAGGTCGCGGGTTCAGCGACCTCGCTCGTCTCCCGCTCCGGCTATGACATCCTCGGACACGCCGAACTGCGCGCCGTGATCGCGGCCAGGTACACCGCGCAGGGGATCGACACCGTGCCAGAGCAGGTCATGGTCACCAACGGCGCCCAGCATGCGCTGAACCTGATCGCCGGCACTCTGCTGCGCCGGGCCGACCGGCTACTCATCGAGACGCCGACCTATCCGCACGCCGCGGAGACGTTCCGCCGAGTCGGATCCCGCCTCGTGGGCGTACCGGTGGATGCACGGCACGGCTGGGACCTGGATCGCGCCGTGCAGGCGTTCTCGCGCACAGCTCCCGTGCTCGCGTATCTCATGCCGCAGTTCCAGAACCCGACCGGGCGATGGATGACAGCGGAGGAGAGCGAGGTGATCGCGCATGCCGCGCACGATGCCGGATCCGTCCTCCTGATCGACGAGACGACCGCCGATCTCCGCATCGACGGTTCCGTGGGCCCCGCGCCCTTCAGGACCGGCCCCTGGATCCGGGTGGGGTCGCTCGGGAAGTCCGTGTGGGGCGGGCTGCGCATCGGATGGATCCGTGCCGATGGAGACCTGATCCGCCGCCTGCGAGCCGCCCGCACCTCGCACGACCTGGGCACCCCCGACCTCGAGCAGGCCATCGCAACCCGCGTGGTCGCTCGGCTCGATGAGATCCTGCCGCAGCGCTCCGCTCTGCTGCGCGCCGGCCGTGACACGCTCACCGCCGCACTGGCCGCGGCGCTGCCGGAGTGGTCGGTTCCGGAGGTGCACGGCGGAGTCGCACTCTGGGTCGAGCTGGGTGCGCCGCTGAGCTCGGCCCTCGTAATGGATGCCACGCGCCATGGGCTGCATCTGTCGGCGGGACCGCGGTTCGCGGTGGAGGGTGGCCACGAGCGGCACCTGCGGATCCCGTTCACGGCCGAGCCCCGTGAACTCGCCCGCGCGGTCGACATCCTCGAGGAGTCATGGCGACGGGTGACCGACGGTAACGGCCTGTCTGCGGCCGGACCGCGGCCGACCCCCGCCGAAGCACTGGTGTGAGCGGTCGCGTGAAGCGGGCGAGCACCGGTTCTCGGCCGCACTGGCCTGAGAACGACGAAGGGTCCAGGCGCATGCCTGGACCCTTCGTCTTCTGTGGAGCCTAGGAGATTCGAACTCCTGACATCCTGCTTGCAAAGCAGGCGCTCTACCAACTGAGCTAAGGCCCCGTGCCGGAATCCGGCGGGATTCGACCGAATGAGCGGATCCGATTTCTCGGATCCGCTCACATGTCGGTGGGGCTACCAGGACTTGAACCTGGGACCTCTTCATTATCAGTGAAGCGCTCTAACCGCCTGAGCTATAGCCCCTTATCAACCTCCAAGACTTTACCGGACGTTGACACGATCACGAAATCGAGCCGCTCAGCTGCCTTCGCGCAGCGTGATGCTGCCCGCGGACAGCGAGGCCTGGATCCGGTGCGACGACGAGAAGTCGTTCTGGAGCCTCGTTTCCAGGTTGCCCGCCGAGACGTCCTTGGACAGGGCGTACCGTCCCGACGGCACCGTCACATCCATGGATCCGGCACTGACGTCCAGACGGATACCGTCGGGCTGGGTGCCTGAGAGCGTGGCATTCAGGTCGCCCGCAGACATCGACAGGTCCGCCGTGGTGACGTCGTCCAGGCGCAGCGTCGCCGAGCCCGCGCTCACCCGCGTGGTGACCGAGGTCGCCCCGCCCTCGACCGTCAGCGACCCCGCGTTCACGGTCGTGCTCAGCGTCTCGAAGCGTCCCTGGGTGGAAAGCGATCCTGCATCCAGCCGCAGGTCGGCGGCCAGTTCGCCCTCCAGCTCACGGGGGAGCGTGAGGGTCATCTGAGGATCGATGCCGAACCAGGCGCCGATCCACCAGCCGAAAGGCCCGCTGGGGCGGTCCACGCGCAGCACGTCGCCGTCCCGGCGCATCGTCCAGTCGCTGCTGCCCGCTCCGGTGGTCCGCATGGTCGCTGCGGTGACGTCGTCGAAGCGGATCGTCGCGGAACCGCGTCCCACCTCGACCTTCAAGGCCGTGACGCCCGAGGTGTCGACGGTGGTGGTGCTGCCCACGGATCCGTCTCCCGAGGCGATCTGGCTGACGGCCGCGAGTGCGGAGGTGCCGCCGACGGTGACGAGCGCCCCGCCGCCGATGATCGCCGCGGCGATGGTGATCGCCGTCAGGGCTCCGCGACTCGGGCTCGAGCCGGGCGCGGGGGATGCGGAGCGAGAGGGCTCCGGCGCAGAGGGGGCGGTGGGATCCGGCTCGGGAGGGTTCGGAGGGGTGAGATTCGTCATCGGTTCGTTCCTGTCTGTGCCGGTCCGGCGGAGGAGCCGTTCAGTCCGGCGCTGGAGATATGGGCGATCGCGGCGAGGACGCGGCGGTTGCCGGACTCGTCGGGTTCCAGCCCGAGTTTCTGGAAGATGGCGGTGATGTGCTTCTCGACGCTGGCCTCGGAGAGGAACAGAGCGGCCGCGATGGCCTGGTTCGACTTGCCCTCCGCGATCAGGGCGAGCACCGTGCGTTCGCGTTCGGTGAGGCTTCGCATGCGGTCGTCTTGGCCCCGTCGGGTGAGCAGCTGGGCCACGACCTCCGGATCCAGCACAGTGGATCCGGAGGCGATGCGCGCGACCGATTCGATGAACTCGGAGACGTCTGCGACCCGGTCCTTCAGGAGGTAGCCGAGCGGGCCCGCCGACCCCTGCGCCGATCCGCTCTGCGCGATGATCAGATCGCTCGCGTAGCGCTCCTCGACGTACTGCGACAGCACGAGCAGCGGAAGCTTTGGCAGTCGGGTGCGCAACGACAGTGCGGCGCGGATCCCCTCGTCCACGAATGTCGGCGGCAGCCTGACGTCGAGGATGCAGAGCTCGGGATCGGTGGCGTCGACGCTCTCGTCGAGGTCGGTCGCATCGGGGAGCGCGGCGACCACCGTGTGCCCGGCGTCCTCGAGCAGCCGCACGAGTCCCTCGCGCAGGAGCACCGAGTCTTCGACGATCAGGATGCGCACGGGACGCTCACCTCCAGGCTGGTGGGACCACCCGCGGGGCTGTCCAGACGGAACGTGCCGCCGGCTGCGAGCACGCGATTGCCGATCCCGTCGAGGCCTCCGCCCGGCAGCACGGTCGCGCCGCCGATGCCGTTGTCCTCGACCCGGGCCCAGAGCGTGCCGCCGTCGCGCACCCGCACCACGACCCGGCATTCGCTGGCCCGGGAGTGCTTGGCCGCATTGGTGAGCGACTCCGCGATGGTGAAGTACACGGCGGCCTCGGCGTCGCGTGAGCACCGCCCGTTCAGCCGCACATCCAGAACCACGGGCACGGGGGAGCGTCCGGCGAGGGCCGAGAGAGCCGCATCGAGCCCGCGGTCGTCGAGCACCGAGGCATGGATGCCGCGGGCGAGCTGGCGCAGCTCGGTGATCGCCGCCTTCGTCGAGGTGTGCGCCTCGGCGATGAGCGCCTTGGCGGCCTCCGGATCCGAGTCGATCTTCTGCTGCGCCATGCCGAGCGTCATCCCCACGGAGACCAGCCGCGGCTGGACGCCGTCATGCAGGTCCCGCTCGATACGGGTGCGCTCCACGTCTGCGGCGCGCACGGCGCCGGCGCGCTGCGCGGTGGTGGTGCGCACCTGTTCGTTGAGGTCGAGGTTCCGGTCGGGGGTCGCGACGATGCCGCGCGAGATCACCCGATGCAGCAGCGCGACGCTGATGATGCCGACGATGCCGGCGGCCGCGCCCGCGCCGCCGATGAGCGGGGCCCAGGCGCTCGGATACATCGTGCCCCATCCCGTGTCGACCTCGCCGGTGGTGAAGAGCGGTGCGAAGGCCGTGACCGCCGACCACCCGAACCACGCCATCAGACGCAGCACGAGGGATCCGAGTGCGCAGGCGATGGCGAAGTTGGCCAGCGCCCGCCACATCCGGCCGTTGTACGCCTGGCGCCAGAGCGAGAGCAGCCAACCGCTGAAGCCCGGACGCTCAGTCGCGCGCCAGCGCAGCGCCGGGAGGCCGAACCCGTAGAGGCCGTTCAGCCGGGCGATCTCGAACCAGGCCACCCCGAACAGGGCGTAGACCAGGCCCACGAGCACGATGAGTCCGACGCCGATGAAGCTGAGACCGAAGCCGATCCCCAGCGCACCGCCGAGGATGCCGACCACTCCGGATCCGATCACGCCGAGCCCGGCGAGTTCGAGGATCGTGAGGAAAAGGTGCACCGGGGTGCGCGCCGCTTCCGCGACAGGACCTGTCACGGGAGGCGAGGAGGACGCTGCTGTGGTCATGGCTCCACGCTACGGGCGCGCTCGAGGACGGGGAACGGGGGAAGCCGGGGGATCCGGTTCGGGGTTTCCATAAGGAACGGCGGTTATGCATGCCTTGCCTTGATGGACGGCGATGCCCGCAGGTGCTTACGTGGACCCATGACTGCACTGCATCCGCACGAACCGCACGGCACCGGTCTCGGACAGCGCCTGAACTGGCTGCGGGCCGGGGTTCTCGGCGCGAACGATGGCATCGTGTCGGTCGCCTCCCTCGTGGTGGGCGTGGCCGGCGCGACGACCGACAACGCCGCGCTGCTCGTCGCCGGACTCGCCGGCCTCATCGGCGGCGCGATCTCGATGGCGCTCGGCGAGTACGTCTCAGTGTCGAGTCAGCGCGACAGCGAGCACGCCCTCATCGCGAAAGAGCGCGAGGAGCTGCGGACCATGCCCGAGGCGGAACTCGCCGAGCTCACGGAGCTGTACCGTCAGCGCGGTCTCAGCGACGACACCGCGCACCGGGTCGCCGTCGAGCTCACCGCCCACGACGCCCTGGCCGCGCATCTCGAGGTCGAGCTCGGCATCGACCAGGACGACCTCGTCAATCCGTGGCACGCGGCGATCTCGTCCGCGATCGCGTTCACGGCCGGCGCGATCCTGCCGCTGCTCGCGATCCTGCTCCCGCCGGCGGGCTGGCGGGTGCCGGTCACGTTCGTCGCCGTGCTGATCGCCCTCGCGGCGACGGGCTTCCTCTCGGCACGGATCGGCGGTTCCAACCCTGTGCGCGCCTCCATCCGGCTGGTCGTCGGCGGGGCGATGGCGCTCGTCGCGACGTGGCTCATCGGAACGCTGCTGGGAGCCACCGGCGTCGTCTGACGGTGCGGGAACGCCGAAGGCCCGGATCCGAGGATCCGGGCCTTCGCGATGAAAAGCGTCAGTTCGAGGTGAAGCCGACCAGCAGCCCCCCGGTGACCTTGACCGCGAGGTTGTAGATGCCGGCGACGATCGCACCGAGCACCGTGAACACGATGAGGTTGAGGATCGCGACGACCGACCCGAAGGCCAGCACCTGCGGCAGCCCGACGACGGCGCTCAGCTTCGCACCGTCGGCGATGCCGGAGACGAACTCGTCGGCCTTGTCCATCAGCCCCGTGGCGTCCACCACCAGGTAGATGAGCAGGAACGAGACGAGGGTCACGATCGCGATCGCGATCGCACCCAGGAAGGACAGCTTGACTGCCGACCAGAAGTCGATGTAGACCAGGCGCAGGCGCACCTGCTTGCTGGAGGTCTTGCGGGAAGACTTCTTCGCGAGCTTGTCGGCTACCGTGCTCATGCGTCAGTTCCTTCGGGGGCTTCGGGGGCTTCTGTCTCGGGGGCCGTACCGGAGTCCTCGGACTCGTCGCTGTCGGCCAGGCCGCGCTCGGTGTTCCGTGCGATCGCAAGGATCCGATCATCCTCATCGGTCCGGGCGAAAACCACGCCCATCGTGTTGCGACCCTTCGCCGGCACCTCGGCCACGGCAGAGCGTACCACCTTGCCACTGGCAAGAACCACAAGGACCTCGTCGTCCTCCTGGACGATCAGCCCCCCCGCCAGAATGCCCCGGTCGTCGTTCAGTTTCGCGACCTTGATGCCCTGACCGCCGCGGCCCTGCACGCGGTACTCGTCCACCGAGGTGCGCTTCGCATAGCCGCCATCGGTGACCACGAAGACGTAGCCGTCGCCCGTCACGAGCGAGGCGGACAGCAGGCTGTCCTCGCCGTTGAACCGCATGCCCTTGACGCCCTCGGTCGCACGCCCCATCGGCCGCAGCGCCTCGTCGGTCGCCTGGAAGCGCACCGACATGCCGTGCCGGCTGATCAGCAGGACATCATCGGTGGCGTCCGCGAGGAACGCGCTGACGAGCTCGTCGTCCTCGCGCAGGCGGATCGCGATGACGCCGCCCTGACGGTTGGTGTCGTAGTCGCCGAGACGGCTCTTCTTCACCAGTCCACCGCGTGTGGCGAGCACCAGGTACTGCGCCGCCTCGTAGTCGCGCAGGTCGAGGATCTGCGCGATCTTCTCGTCCGGCTGCAGAGCGAGCAGGTTGGCGACGTGCTGGCCCTTCGCGTCGCGGCCGGCCTCCGGGATCTCGTACGCCTTGGTGCGGTAGACCCGGCCCTTGTCGGTGAAGAACAGCAGCCAGTGATGGGTGGTCGTCACGAAGAAGTGCTCGACGAGGTCGTCGGCCCGCAGCTGGGCGCCCTTGACGCCCTTGCCACCGCGGTGCTGCGAACGGTAGTTGTCGCTGCGGGTGCGCTTGATGTAGCCCTCACGGGTGACCGTGATGACCATCTCCTCCTCGGCGATGAGATCTTCCATCGAGACGTCGCCGTCGAAGCCGTGCAGGATGTGGGTGCGGCGCTCGTCTCCGAACCGATCCACGATCGCGGTGAGCTCCTCGCGGATGATCTCCCGCTGTCGGCCCTCGTCCGCGATGATCTGCTTGTAGTCGGCGATCCGCACCTCGAGCTCGGCGGCCTCGTCGATGATGCGCTGACGCTCCATCGCGGCGAGGCGACGCAGCTGCATGTCGAGGATGGCCTGGGCCTGCTCCTCGTCGATGTCGAGGAGTCTCTGCAGACCCTCGTTGGCCTCCTGCGCCGAAGGGGAGCGGCGGATCAGGGCGATGACCTCGTCCAGCGCGTCGAGAGCCTTGAGGTAACCCTGCAGGATGTGCATGCGCGCCTCGGCCTTGGCCAGGCGGAACTTCGTACGGCGCACGATGACGTCGATCTGGTGGGCGAGCCAGTGCGTGATGAAGCCGTCGAGTGCGAGCGTGCGCGGCACGCCGTCGACGATCGCGAGCATGTTGGCGCCGAAGTTGTCCTGCAGCTGCGTGTGCTTGTACAAGTTGTTCAGCACGACCTTCGCGACCGCGTCGCGCTTGAGCACGACCACCAGGCGCTGGCCGGTGCGATCGCTGGTCTCGTCGCGGATGTCGGCGATGCCGGCGACCTTGCCCTCTCGGACCAGGTCGCCGATCTTCACCGCGAGGTTGTCGGGGTTCACCTGGTACGGCAGTTCGGTGATCACGAGGCAAGTGCGGCCCTGGATCTCCTCGACGCCCACGACCGCGCGCATCGTGATGGATCCGCGTCCGGTGCGGTACGCCTCCTGGATGCCCTTCGTGCCCAGGATCTGCGCACCGGTCGGGAAGTCAGGGCCCGGGACGCGCTGGATCAGTCCCTCGAGCAGCTCCTCACGGGGCAGGTCGGGGTTCTCCAGTGCCCAGAGCGCGGCCTCGGAGACCTCGCGAAGGTTGTGCGGCGGGATGTTCGTGGCCATGCCGACCGCGATGCCGATCGAGCCGTTCACGAGAAGGTTCGGGAACCGTGCCGGCAGCACGTCGGGCTCCTGCGTCTGCCCGTCGTAGTTGTCCGAGAAGTCGACCGTGGCCTCTTCGATGTCGCGCACCATCTCGAGCGCGAGCGGGGCCATCTTCGTCTCGGTGTACCGCGGGGCTGCGGCGCCCATGTTCCCGGGGGAGCCGAAGTTGCCCTGGCCGAGTGCGAGCGGATAGCGCAGCGACCACGGCTGCACCAGGCGGACCAGGGCGTCGTAGATCGCCGAGTCGCCGTGCGGGTGGTACTGACCCATGACCTCGCCGACCACGCGGGCGCACTTGGAGAACGACTTGTCGGGGCGGAATCCGCCGTCGTACATGCCGTAGATCACGCGGCGGTGCACGGGCTTGAGCCCGTCGCGCACGTCCGGCAGTGCCCGGCCCACGATGACCGCCATCGCGTAGTCGAGGTAGGACCGCTGCATCTCCGACTGCAGATCGACCTGGTCGATCTTGCCGTGGTTGTGCCCTTCGCGGATGACCTGCTCACCCTCGTTGGTGGTGATCTCTTCGTCACTCATGTGTGTTTCTCAAATCCCGGTCGTAAAGCGAGCCCGCGTGCAGCGCGAGCGAGACGAAACGTGTCGATTCCCGCATGTCAGATGTCGAGGAAGCGGACGTCCTTGGCGTTGCGCTGGATGAAGCCGCGACGCGACTCGACGTCCTCGCCCATCAGCACGCTGAAGATCTCATCCGCGGCGGCCGCATCGTCGATCGTGATCTGACGAAGCGTGCGCGTGGTGTGGTCCATCGTGGTCTCCCACAGCTCCTTGGCGTTCATCTCGCCCAGACCCGTGTAGCGCTGGATGCCGGCATCCTTCGGGATCCGCTTGCCGTTCGCGAGCCCGTCATTGAGCAGGGCGTCGCGCTCGGCGTCCGAGTACACGTACTCGTGCGGCGCGTTCGTCCACTTCAGGCGGTAGAGCGGCGGCATCGCGAGGAACACGAAGCCCGCCTCGATGAGCCCCCGCATGTAGCGGAACAGCAGCGTCAGCAGCAGCGTGGTGATGTGCTGGCCGTCGACGTCGGCATCCGCCATCAGCACGATCTTGTGATAGCGCGCCTTGCCGAGATCGAAATCCTCGCCGATGCCCGTGCCGAAGGCCTGGATCATCGCCTGGACTTCCTTGTTGGCGAGGGCCTTGTCCAGACGCGCGCGCTCGACGTTCAGGATCTTGCCGCGCAGAGCCAGGATCGCCTGGGTGTGCGGGTCGCGCCCCTGCACGGCGGAGCCGCCGGCCGAGTCGCCCTCCACGAGGAAGATCTCGCTGATCGACGGATCCTTGCTGGTGCAGTCCTTGAGCTTGTCGGGCATCGCGGCCGACTCGAAGACGCTCTTGCGGCGCGCGGTCTCGCGCGCCTTGCGAGCGGCCATGCGGGCGGTCGCGGCCTCGACGGCCTTCGTCACGACGTTCTTGGCCTGCTTCGGGTTGCGGTCGAACCAGTCGCCGAGCTGATCGCCGACCACCTTCTGGGTGAAGGCCTTCGCCTCGGTGTTGCCGAGCTTGGTCTTGGTCTGGCCCTCGAACTGCGGCTCGCCGAGCTTGATCGAGATGACCGCGGTGAGGCCCTCGCGCACGTCGTCGCCGGTGAGGTTGTCGTCCTTCTCCTTGAGGATGTTGTTGGCGCGCGCGTAGCGGTTGACGAGCGTCGTCAACGCCGCGCGGAAGCCCTCTTCGTGGGTGCCGCCCTCGTGCGTGTTGATCGTGTTCGCGTAGGTGAACACGTTCTCGGTGTAGCCCGTGGTCCACTGCATCGCGACCTCGAGCGAGATCTTGCGGTCGGTGTCCTCGGACTCGAACGCGATGATCTCGTCGTTGACGGCGTCGGCCTTGCGCACGTGGTTGAGGTACTCGACGTAGTCCACGAGACCGCGCTCGTAGTAGAAGACATCCGCACGCTGGCGGGTGACCACGGTGCCGTCGACCTCCTCGTCGACCGTGGCGCCCTCGCGCTCGTCGAGCAGCTCGATGCGCAGCCCCTTGTTCAGGAACGCCATCTGCTGGAAGCGCGTGCGCAGTGTGTCGTACTCGAACTCGACGGTCTCGGTGAAGATCTCCGCGTCCGGCCAGAACGTGATCGCCGTTCCGGTGTCGGAGGTGGCCTCGCCCTTCTCGAGCTGCTGCTGCGGGGCGCCGCCGTCGGCGAAACGGTGCCGCCAGACGAAGCCCTTCTGCTTGACCTCGACGTCGAAACGGGTCGACAGGGCATTGACCACGGAGGATCCGACACCGTGCAGACCGCCGGAGACGGCGTACGCGCCGCCGCCGAACTTGCCACCGGCGTGCAGGATCGTCAGCACGACCTCGACGGTCGACTTGGTCGGGTCGGAGGAGTGCGGGTCGACCGGGATGCCGCGGCCGTTGTCGATGACACGGACCCCGCCGTCGGCGAGCAGCGTGACGAGGATCTTGTCGGCGTAGCCGGCCAGCGCCTCGTCGACGGAGTTGTCCACGATCTCGTACACCAGGTGGTGCAGGCCGCGGGGGCCGGTCGAGCCGATGTACATGCCGGGGCGCTTGCGCACCGCCTCGAGTCCTTCGAGGATCTGGATCGAGTCGGCACCGTACTCCACGTCCGGGGCATGCTTCGCCGCCGGGGCGGGCGCGCTCGACGGCGTCGTGGATCCGGGTGCTTCTGCCCCCGTCTGGGTCGATTCGTTCGCGGTCGATTCGTTCGCGTCAGAGGGGGTTTCAGGCGTCATCTGAGAGGAGGCTCCACATCGAAGATCTAGGGTCTCAGTCTATCGGAAAGACCCCTTCCTGTCTCGTTGTACGCTCTTCTGCGCGCCTGAAGCCCCCCGGGACGGGATGGATCATGTCCTAACCGTAGGTATCGCGCGGACCGCGCCCTGGAGCGACTCTGGGGCCCCATTTCCACGAAGGGACGTCCGGCCCGACGAAGCGGATGTTCTCCACCCCGGCCTCCGGGTACCGCCTCCCAATCTCCGTGATGATCACGGCGCGCATGTACTGCAGGTTCTTCGCCCACGCCGTCGAATCGCATTTGACCGTGAGCATGCCGCCCTCCAGCGACACCGGTTCGGAGTGCTTGGCCGTGTCGGGGCCGGCGAGTTCCGCCCACTGCAGCACGAGGTCCTCGCGGCTCAGCGCCGCCTCCCAGCCCGCATCCTTGGTCAGCTTCGCCAGCACGTCGCCGAGCGTGCCGGGGTCTCGGCCCGCCGTGAACGGGGCGTTCTCGTCGTCGACGAGGCGCTTCTTGCGCTTCCAGTTCTTGGAACTCGGCTTCAGTCCCCGCAGGCGGAGGTAGGTCGCGATCGTCTCGGGGACATCCGGCTCGTCATGCTCCGTCATCGTCGACCTCGCGCTCGTCGGTGATGGTGCCGGCCGAGATCCGCACCACGTGCCGATGCAGCACCTCGGGGATGTCTTCCTCGACGGCTGCGGTCACCAGCACCTGCTCGTAGCCGGCCGTGATGCCGGCCAGACGGCGGCGGCGCTCGGCGTCGAGCTCGGCGAACACGTCGTCGAGGATGAGCACGGGATCCCCGGCGGGGGATTCCGCGCGCAGCAGCTCCGCCGAGGCCAGACGCAGTGCGAGCGCGATCGACCAGGACTCTCCGTGGGAGGCGTAGCCCTTCACCGGGAGGTCGCGCACGCGCAGCACGAGGTCATCGCGGTGCGGGCCGACCAGGGTGAGACCCCGCTCGAGCTCGGCGGAGCGCTTGGCGGCGAGGGCGGAGCGGAACAGATCCGCCGTGGATCCGGGAACGGCCGCCTCTTCGGCGTCGTCTCCCTCCTCCGGGTCGCCGCCGCGGATCGACTGGGCCCAGTGCAGGCGCGGATCATGATCCTCTCCGGCGATCGCCGAATACGCATCGGTGAGACCGGGCTGCAGGTCGGCAGCGAGCCGGGAGCGGGCATCGATGATCTCGGATCCGAGTGCGATGAGCTTGTCGTCCCAGACGTCGAGCGTGGTCAGAGCCTCAGCCTTCATGCCGCGGGCGCGGGCCGACTTCAGCAGCGCGGTGCGCTGTCGCAGCACCCGGTCGTAGTCGCCGAGCACGGCCGACATGCGCGGAGTGCGCTGGATCAGCAGCTGATCGGCGAATCGGCGCCGGGAGGACGGATCCCCGCGCACGATCTGCAGATCCTCCGGGGCGAACAGCACGACGTGTGCGTACCGGGGCAGATCCGCGGTGCGTCCGGGGGCGGCGTTGATGCGCGCCTTGTTCGAGCCCTGCCTGTTGATCTGCACCTCGATCAGGACTTTTCTCGGTCCGTGTGCGAGCCGGGCGCGGACGATCGCGGCGTCATGACCGTCGCGCACCATCGGGGCGTCGGAGGAGACCCGATGCGAACCCAGGGTCGCGAGGAACACGATCGCCTCAGCGAGGTTGGTCTTGCCCTGGCCGTTGCGGCCGACGAGGACGTTCGGGCCGCGGTGCAGCGCGAGTTCGGCGGTCGCGTAATTGCGGAAATCCACGAGGCTGAGATGCTCCACAATCACCCGAGCAACCTTACCCGCGGGCCCCGACACCCGGTCTGGCCTGGAGCTCGGATCAGAGCTCGCGGGCGAAGTAGACCATGCCACCCTCTCGGCGGATCTCGGTCAGGCCCGACCGCGCCAGCACGGCGAGCGAGGCGAGGTTCGTCTCATCGGTGTCGGCGATCGCGCGCAGGGCTCCGTGCGCGGCCGCGATCCGCAGGCCTTCAGCGACGGCCGCTGTCGCAAGGCCCCGACCGCGCGCGGCGGGGATCAGCCCGTATCCGAACTCGACCGTTCCCGTCTCGTCCGGCGGGCCGAAGAACCCGAAGCCGCCGACCGCGACGCCCAGGTCATCGCGGATGGCGTACAGCGTGAAAACCGGATCCGCCTCCTCGCGAGCGGCGAGCGATTGCAGCGGCACGAGCTCGTCCTCGAACGGGTACTCGGGGTGCCAGTCGTCGCCCGAGCGCTCATCGCGGGCCACGATCCTCGCCGCGAGAGCGGAATCGATCGGATCCAGCCTCATCCGTCTCAGCGGAGCAGCAGGTTGGGCTGCAGCAGGTACTTGAACGAGTCGAGACCGGCCTGGTCGACCGACGTCTGGCTCGTGATCAGCACCGGGCTGAGCTTGTTGGCGTTGTCCGACGACGTGAACGTCACGCGCACGAACTCGCTCTTGAGTGCCCCGAGCGCCTCGAGCAGATACTGCGGGTTCAGTCCGAGGGTGACTTCTTCGCCGTTGAGGTGCGCGTCCACCGATTCGGAGGCGCGGGCCTGCTCACCGCCGGAGGCGTCCATGGTCACATCCGACGTGTCGAACGTGAAGCGCAGCGGAGCGGACCGGTCGAGCACGAGAGCGACGCGACGCACGGCCTCCGTGAGATCCGCGGTGCTCACCACGGCATGGTGGTCGGTCTGCTCAGGGAAAAGGCGGCGGACCGGGGGGAAGTTGCCCTTGATGAGCAGCGAGGTGACGGTCTTGTTGCCCGCGGTGAAAGCGATGATCTCGCGGTCACCGGCGCCTGAGAACGAGATCTGGATGGTGCCGGCGTGACCGAAGGTCTTGCCGACCTCCTGCAAGGTGCGAGCGGGAACGAGCGCGGTCTGTGCCGTGGCCTCGCCGTCCCAGGGGACGTCTCGCAGCGACACCCGGTATCGGTCGGTGGCCACGAGGCTCAGGGTGTTCTCGCTGACTTCGAGCTGCACGCCCGTGAGCACCGGGGTGACGTCGTCGCGCGAGGCGGCGAAGGCGACCTGGGCGATCGCGGTGCCGAAGTCCTCGGCCGGGACGACGCCACTGGTGCCGGAGACCTCCGGAATGGAGGGATATTCCTCGACCGGCATGGCCGCGAGAGTGAAGCGTGCGGATCCGCAGCGCACGGCGATGCCGCCGTCCTCCTCCACGGAGATCTCGATCGGCGCGTTGGGCAGACGGCTGGCGATATCGGACAGCAGGCGTCCATGCACGAGGATCGTGCCCGGCTCGTCGACGGTTGCCTCGATCGTGGTGCGCGCGGAGGCCTCGTAGTCGAAGGCCGACAGGGTGAGCCCCTCATCACCGGCCTCGATCAGCACTCCGGCCAGGATCGGCTGCGGGTTGCGCTGAGGCAGCAGCTTGACGACGAAGGACACAGCTTCGCTGAAGACATCGCGATTGACCTGGAACCTCACCGGCGCTCCTCCGTCGACTGAATGCGGAGGATGACACGAATCTCCGCCCCATGGCAGACACCAGGGGATCCCATGCTAATGCCACGCGGCGTCAGGTTCAGGTCGAAGTGCTCCGGATCCGGATCCATCCCCAACCGGGCACCGGGTGGTGATCGATGGGCGGAGATTCGAAAGGAGTTCTTAACGGTGTTAACGCCTGTGGATACTGTGGATAACTCTGGGGATGCTTTGCGGCTCTAGGGAACTACAGACGTGTGAGTTGTGGAGACCCTGCGGAAACAGTGGGGTCGCGGGCCATGCGATGCGGATCTGTTCGACCGAGTTATCCACAGATCGACGCTCATCATGGGGAATCCACGCCGTCCGGATCCCGAGATATCCCCAAGTTATCCACATGTGGACTTCCGGGCGGGGCGGATGCCAGAATTCGCCGGCACTGCCGGGAACGGGCGTCGACGGCGCTCCTGCGATCGCGCAGAGGGCTCGCAGGGCGGAGAGGGATCAGTGCAGAGGACTCAGCGCCGGCTGAGCTGGGCGGTGATCTCGGTCACCTGATTGAAGATGGCGCGGCGCTCCTTCATGAGCTCGCTGATCTTCTTGTACGCGTACATCACGGTGGTGTGGTCGCGGTTGCCGAACAGCTGGCCGATCTTCGGCAGCGAGAGATTGGTGCGCTCGCGGCACAGATACATGGCGATCTGTCGCGCGGTCGCGATCTGCTGCGACCTGCTGGATCCGTAGAGGTCGTCCTCGCTGAGCTTGAAGTAGTTCGCCGTCGTGGTGATGATGTCAGTCGGCGAGATGATGCTGTCCTCGTCCTGATCGACGATGTCGCGCAGGGCCGTCTGCGCGGTGGCGATGTCGAGCGCGGAGCGGTTCAGGTTCGCGAACGCGGTGGCCCGGATCAGCGCACCTTCGAGCTCCCGGATGTTGGAGGAGACCTTCGTCGCGATGTACTCGAGCACGTCGTCCGGGACGTGCAGCTGCTCGCTCTGCGCCTTCTTGCGGAGGATCGCGATGCGCGTCTCCAGGTCGGGCGCCTGCACATCGGTGATGAGGCCCCACTCGAACCGGCTCCGCATCCGCTCCTCGAACCCGGTGAGGTGCTTGGGCGGCAGGTCGCTCGTGATCACGACCTGCTTGTTGTGATCGTGCAGCTGGTTGAAGGTGTGGAAGAACGCCTCCTGCGTCTCCGCGCGACCCTGCAGAAACTGGATGTCGTCGATCATCAGGATGTCGACCTCGCGATAGCGGGCCTGGAAGGCGGATCCGCGGTTGTTCGCGATCGAGTTGATGAAGTCGTTGGTGAACTCCTCGCTCGACACGTAGCGAACCTTGACCCCGGCGTACAGGGACTGGGCGTAGTCGCCGATCGCGTGCAGCAGATGGGTCTTGCCCAGGCCCGGTCCGCCGTAGATGAACAGCGGGTTGTAGGCCTTCGCGGGCGCCTCGGCGACGGCGACGGCGGCGGCGTGCGCGAAGCGGTTGGACTGGCCGATGACGAAGTTGTCGAAGACGTACTTGGGGTTCAGCCGTGACTCGTGACGGATCGGGGTCGGCTGCTGCTCGATGGGGGATTCGATCCTGGTCGGGTCCTGCCGTCCGGGAGCGAAGTCGGCGACCGGGATCGGCACGGTCTGCTGCTCCACCATGTCGTGGTTCACGGTGACGCGGAATGAGGTCACCTCGTCCCCGATGCGCGCGAGGGCCTCCATGATCGGCAGTCGGAGGCGCTTGTTGATCTGCCCGGCGGTGAGGTCGTTCGGCACCTCCAGGTAGAGGGTGGCCGTCATGACACCTGCGGGAACGGCGAGATTGAGGAAGCCCTGCAGCGGCGCGGAGACGCGCTCGTCTCGGGCCAGCTCCGCGAGAAGTTCGTCCCAGATCGGGACTTCGGACTCTGCGGCTGCGGACATGGTTCCCCCGGGCGACTCGGCACAGCGGGCGGATCGGGACACGCTGCCTGTGGATAACTGCTCGTGCCACGGTAGTCAGCCTGGGCCGCGAGGGCAACCTGTGACTGGGAACGGGAGACGGCGTGTCCCTGTTGAAGGATCCTTCCACAGATGTGGATAATGTTGCTTTCGCCCGCTCAGTTTGCGATGTCGGGGTCGACGTCGTAGCCTTAATCGGTTGACTTATGCCATTTCGGCAGTCTTTGTCCACCGTCTCCGGCCGCATCGATCCCGGTGACAGCTTCCCTTCCCGGAGAAATCATGAGCAAGCGCACTTTCCAGCCCAACAACCGTCGTCGCGCCAAGAAGCACGGCTTCCGTGCCCGCATGCGCACCCGCGCAGGCCGCGCCATCCTCTCGGCACGCCGCACGAAGGGCCGTGTCGAGCTCTCGGCGTAATCCGTGCTCGCCCGCCCGCATCGCCTCGTCCGCGGGTCCGACTACCGCACGGTGGTTCGGCGCGGACGGCGATACGGCGGGCTGCGGCTTGTCGTCTCGGTGCTCGACACCGGTGAGCAGCGCCCCGTGCGCTTCGGTTTCATCGTGAGCAAGCAGGTGGGGAACGCAGTGACCCGCAACACCGTGCGTCGACGTCTGAAGGATGCATGCGCCCGCCAGCTCCCACTGCGAGACGGCGTCGACATCGTCATCCGCGCCCTGCCCTCCGCGGCGGAGGCGCCTTTCGTGGATCTGCTGTCGGATCTGGGACGAGCCGTCGACAGAGGCGTGCGATGAGCGCCCTCCCGGCGTACTCGCGCGGTACGGCGCACCTGCACGCCGCTGATGCGCTGCGGGCCGTTCCGCTGGTTCCCCGCAACCTGGTACTGGGGTTCCTCACCGCTTACCGTGCGGTGGTCTCCCCGCTGTACGGCGATGTCTGTGCGTACTACCCATCGTGTTCCGCCTACGCTGTAGGTGCGGTGCAGCAGCACGGTGCGGTGAAGGGCGCAGGCCTTTCGGCGTGGCGGATCCTGCGCTGCAATCCCTGGAGCCACGGCGGCGTGGACGACGTGCCACCGCATTCCGACTTCCGACACGCCCTCACGCCCCGAGGATTCGTCGTACCCTCCCGAAAGGACTGATCAGTGGGTTCCGACCTCCTGTTTGCCGCGTCAACGACGCCTGCTGCCTCGAGCGGAGGCTTCGATCTGCTCGGCATCGTCATGTGGCCGTTCAAGGCACTGGTCGAGGCGATCCTCGTCGCCTGGCACTGGCTGTTCACCTCGCTGGGCATGCAGGGTGCTGCGGGCCTCACCTGGGTGCTGTCGATCGTCGGTCTCGTGCTGGTCATCCGCGCGGCGGTCTTCCCGCTCTTCGTGCGGCAGATCAAGAGCCAGCGCAAGATGATGGAAATTGCCCCTGAACTGAAGAAAGTTCAGGAGAAGTACAAGGGCAAGCGCGATCAGCTGAGTCGCGAGGCGATGAGTCGCGAGACCATGGCCCTGTACAAGCGCCACGGCACGACTCCGATGTCGAGCTGTCTTCCGCTCCTGGTGCAGATGCCGTTCCTGCTCGGCATGTTCTACACGCTGAGCGATGTGAAGAAGCACGCGATCGCGGGCGAGGGTGGGGTGTGGCTGCTGACGAAGCAGCTGACCAAGCAGTTCTACGACGCGACCCTGTTCGGAGTGGCGCCGCTGCACACCAGCCTCGTTGATGCGGTGCAGCACAAGCCGGCCGGCTGGGAGACCACGGTCGCGATCCTCGTCGTCCTGGTGATCCTCATGATCGGATCCCAGTTCTTCACGCAGCTGCAGATCATCTCGAAGAACCTGTCGCCCGAGGCCAAGACCGGCCAGGCGTATCAGATGCAGAAGATCATGCTGTACATCCTTCCCCTGGGCTTCATCTTCTCCGGTCTGTTCTTCCCGCTCGGCGTGGTCATCTACTGGTTCATCAGCAACCTGTGGACGATGGGCCAGCAGTTCCTCGTTCTGCGTGAGATGCCGACACCGGGATCCGATGCCGCCAAGGCGCGGGAGGAGCGTCTCGCACGCAAGGGCAAGGCGATCAACTCCGAGGGCAAGGTCGTACCGAAGGCCGCCTACGATGCCGAGCAGCAGAAGATGCTGGAGGACGCCGAGCGTCTTCGTGCACAGCAGCCCAAGCGGCAGCAGCCCAAGAGCGCCAAGCGTGCCAAGAAGGACCAGGACACTGCCAAGAAGGATCCTGAGAAGAACGTGAACGGAGACAAGGCATGACCGAGCAGGATGTCGCCGAGCCGACCGTCTCCGACCTCGAGCATGAGGGTGACGTCGCGGCGGACTTCATCGAGGGTCTTCTGGACATCGCCGACATCGACGGCGACCTGACTCTGGATGTCAAGCAGGGGCGAGCATACGTCTCGGTCGAGGCGGAGGGCGATGGTCTGCGTCTGCTGTCGGCGCCCGACACCGTACAGGCGCTGCAGGAACTCACTCGGCTCGCCGTGCAGAGCAGCACCGGATCGTTCTCGCGAGTGATCCTCGATGTCGCGGGTTCCCGCGATGCGCGTCGCACGCAGCTCGAGCGCCTGGTGGATTCCGCCGTGGCCAAGCTCGACGAGGGAGCATCACAGGCGTCACTGCCGTCGATGTCCAGCTACGAGCGCAAGCTGGTGCATGACATCGTCGCGGAGCGGGGACTGATCTCCGAGTCCTACGGCGACGGTCCGACCCGCCACACGGTCATTCGCCGGCACTGACGTTTCACGTGAAACATGTCTGAACCGGGGTTGTCCCAGCTCGAGACCGAGCCGGTTGCCGCAGAGGTGCTGTTCGGCGATCGGATCGAGTTCGCGCGCGCCTTCACCATGGCGCTGGCCGAGCAGGGTGAGGAACGCGGCCTGATCGGGCCGCTCGAGGTGCCCCGGCTATGGACCCGGCACATCCTCAACAGCGCGATCGCGGCACCTCTGTTCCACGGCAGTGTCGCGGACGTGGGATCCGGAGCCGGCCTGCCAGGCATCGTGCTCGCGATCGCCCGACCCGATGTGAAGTTCACCCTCATCGAGCCGATGGAACGACGTGTGGCGTGGCTGGACGAGCAGGTCGCGGCTCTGGGCCTGTCGAACACGACGGTGGTGCGTGGTCGTGCCGAGGATGTCGGGCTCAGTGGCACATTCGACATGGTCACGGCACGCGCGGTGAGTGCCCTGCGCACTCTGCTTCCTTGGACGGCGCCTCTCGCGCGCAACGGGGGAGAGCTCGCGTTGCTCAAGGGCATCAACGCCGAGAACGAGATCACTGCGGCTCAGAAGCAGATCCGGAAGTTCCTGCTGAGCGACGTGCGTGTCGAGATCCTCGGTGAAGGCGTCCTGACGGAGACGACGCGGGTGCTGCGCGCCACCGTTCGCGGCTGAGTCCCGACCCCGTCCGTCATCGGCGATCTTTCGCACGTTCGCCACCGAACCAGCCCGATAGGTGGCGCCCGGGCTGCGGGATGTGACGTCGACGAACGGGCGGGTTCCTTCCCGCTGCGCGGGCCCCTCCCGATATTCGTCGACGTCACACCCCTCCACCCTTTCTCGCGGCGGAGTGGGAGCGTTCGCTACTCCCATGGGGTAACTACCACTGTGTTTCACGTGAAACATGCTCCAATCCAGATGGCAGAAGGTCTTGCTGCCTCCGTGGCACGGTTGGGCGGCTCCAGGTGACACTGGATTGACGGCTCATCACTCTTAGCGAGCGCATCGCGATCTGTGGCTGGCGCAGTTCGAGGTGCGGGTCATCGAAGCTACGTTTCACGTGAAACATCAACTTGCCCCGCTGCTTCTCTTTGCGCGCGGCGGCAACCGTCTCCGGCAGGGGAGGGCGTGGTGTGCGAGCGCCGAATATAGGGAGGGGCCCGCGAAGCGGCAAGGTACCCTCCGGTTCGGCACCCGCACACCACGGAGCCCGGGCGCTCAACGATCGGTAGAGCTGGGCGCGCCATGGCGCGCGCAGGGTGACGAGGGCGTAGCGCACTATTAAGCGCCATGTTTCACGTGAAACATAACCGCGCCCCTCGCTTCTCTGCCCACTAGGCGTCGGGGGGCAGGCAAGGGAGTGCGCAGGGGTGTTCGGGTGGCGAACATAGGGAGGGGCCCGCGAAGCAGGCGGGAATCCGCCCCTTCGTCACCCGAACGCCCCCGAAGCCCGGGTGTGCAACCGCGTGCCCGCCAGTGCCTGTCGCCCCACACCGTCCTCCACCACCATGTTTCACGTGAAACATCAGCCCGTTTCGCCAATGGGTCAGGGGATTGCCGGTCGCACAAGTTAGAGTGGAGATTCCGTCGTTTCCCCGTCGGAGATCGTCGAAAGGAGTGGATGTTTCACGTGAAACAGTCCTCAAGCACCTCGACTGCTGGATACGGCGTGGACACCCCTTTGGCCCGGGAACTCGCGGATCTGACGGCTCGCCGTAAGGCTTTGGAAGGCGTCACGGTCCGCTTCGATGGTCCGACGCGTGTCTTCACGATTTCCAATCAGAAGGGCGGCGTCGGAAAGACGACAACGGCCGTCAATATCGCCGCGGCAATGGCAGATCTCGGCGCGAAGGTGCTTGTGATCGACCTGGATCCGCAGGGAAACGCGTCGACGGCGCTGGGGGTACCGCACACTGCCGATCTGCAGAGCATTTACGACGTCTTGATCAGTGACGTTCCGCTTGCAGACGTCGTGCGGGCGAGCCCCGAGTCGCCGAACCTGCTGTGCGCACCGAGCACGATCCACCTCGCGGGCGCCGAGATCGAGCTCGTCTCGCAGGTCGCCCGGGAACACCGGCTGCGCACCGCACTCAATGACTACTTGGCCCAGAATCCGGTGGACGTCGTGATCATCGACTGCCCGCCGTCGTTGGGACTGCTCACGATCAACGCCTTCACCGCCGCCACCGAGGTGATGATCCCGATCCAATGCGAGTACTACGCACTGGAGGGCCTGAGCCAGCTGCTGGGCAACATCCGGATGATCCAGAAGCACCTGAATCCCGATCTCACGATGTCGACGATTCTGCTGACAATGTTCGACGGACGTACCCGACTCGCGCAGCAGGTCGCGGAGGAGGTACGCGGGCATTTCCCGCACGAGGTGCTGGACACCGTGATTCCGCGTTCAGTGCGTGTCTCCGAAGCCCCGAGCTTCGGGCAGACAGTGATCGCATATGACGGGCAATCAGTAGGTGCGGTCGCCTACAGAGAAGCAGCAGTGGAGATCGCCCGTCGGGCGACCGAAGACAACGAGAAGGGGCACTGATGGCCAAACGCACGGGACTCGGCCGGGGGATCGGCGCACTCATCCCCACTTCGGACGCCACGGAGCGCCCTGTGGACGTGTTCTTCCCCGGCGCACGCATCGATCCGGTGCGGGAGTCCGCGCCTGCAGTGCAGTCCGCCGAGCCGGCTGAAGATCTTGTCGCGGTTCCGGGTGCCCGTCTGATTCGGGTGAACCCGCACGACATCGTTCCGAACCCCCGACAGCCGCGCGTCCACTTCAACGAGGACGATCTCGCGGAGCTCGTGCACAGCGTGCGCGAATTCGGAGTGCTGCAGCCCGTGGTCGTGCGACAGAACGACGAGGGCAAGTACGAGCTGATCATGGGCGAGCGGCGCACCCGTGCTGCTCGGGAAGCCGGCCTGGATTCGATGCCGGCGATCCTGCGGGAGACCGCAGACGAAGATCTGCTCCGTGATGCCCTGCTGGAGAACCTGCACCGCTCGCAGCTGAACCCACTCGAAGAGGCATCCGCGTACCAGCAGCTCCTCGAGGACTTCGGCATCACCCAGGAAGCCCTCGCGAACCGCATCGGTCGCTCCCGTCCGCAGGTCAGCAACACGATCCGGCTGCTGAAGCTGCCTGTCCCCGTCCAGCAGCGTGTGGCGGCAGGAGTTCTGTCGGCAGGCCACGCCAGGGCGATCCTCTCGCTGGATGATGCGGAGCTCATGCAGCGCCTGGCGGACAAGGTCGTCAACGAGGACCTCTCTGTTCGGGCAACTGAGGAGGCGGCGAAGACCATCGCGGCAGCGGGCACCGTCGCGAAGTCGGTCAAGCCGCAGGCGGGCGCACGCCGCGCGTACCTGGACGACGTCGCCGGCAAGCTGGGCGATCGGCTCAACACCCGGGTGCAGATCGCCCTGGGTGCGCGGAAAGGCCAGGTCAAGATTGAATTCGCATCGATCCAGGACCTGAACCGCATCCTTTCGGAGATCGGCGAAGAAAGCTTCGGGTCCTGACGGACTCTACGACACGACGGTTTCAAAAGGGGCCCGGGGCGATCTGCATAGGCGGATCCTCTCGGGCCCTCGTTCTTCCAGCGCCGCGTAGGCTGGGACGGTGAATGAATCCCCGACCCGTCGAGCCAGCCTCGAAGTGCTGCGCGCCGAAGCGGCGGATGAGCTCGCGGTGCTGGTCCAGGAGCGTCTGCACGGGGGAGAGGACCCATGGGACTTCATGGAGGAGCTGCCCAGCGTCGATGAGCTGGTCGTCTTCCTGCTGCGAGCCGATGAGATCGTCGAGAACGGTGGCGTGCGCCCCGACGAGTCGCGCAATTTCGACCTGCTCCGTCGCATCGCCCTCGACTACCCCGAACTCACCCCGATCGTCTGGGGGCTGCTCGGAGATGGGCCGAAGTATCGTCGCTGGGACCTCCTCGCGGACGACGCCCGACCTTGACTGCCGGACGTTTCACGTGAAACGTCGTCGCGCACGCATTGCTCCATCCCTCGTGATCCGCCCGGGCTCTGAGGCGACTTCTCCGAGTGCAGCGCGGGTTCCTTCCCGCCGGGCACAGACCTCCCCACGCGTTCCCGGAGGGTGTGAACAGGCTCTGGGGTGGCATGTTCGCACACAGAGTGGGTTCCTTGGCGCTTCGCGAGCCCTCCCTCAATGCTCGCCCAGAGGGTGCGCCCGCGCTCCGGGGAGACTCCGAGTGCAGGGCGGGTTCTTTGGTGCTTCGTGGGCCCCTCCCGATGCACTCGGAGAGGCCACCCCTTCGCCCTCAGCCCCAGAGTTTGCGCTCGCGCTCTGCTGAGGAGCGGCGCCCATGTGCAACTGACGCATATGAGTGTTTCACGTGAAACGTGCCGAAACCACGCACGCAAGGGGTCACGACCACGCAGTTCACCACCACGTGTATGGTTCCGTAGCGCGTTTGGCGGGCCTACAGCTCTGCCCACTATGTCGTCGGGGTAGACCACGGCGTCGAGTCGAGTGGATGGCCGGACTGTTTCACGTGAAACGGTGCCGGCGTAGAGTTCCGACCGGGGTCAGGTCAGGGATCAGAGATCAGTAAAGCGTCGAGGAGGGGAGGGTGTCATGCCAGATCAGCAAGGCACCGTTGTGCCGGATTTCGTCGGTACTCCTGTCCACATCGCCATCGAGAAGGCCGCCGCACAACGGATTCTCCTCACAAGCGACGACCTGGACGGACCGAGTCTGCACGCTCGGACGTGGCCGGGCCTCTACTGGGTGACGGCGCAGGACGTCGCGCCCGGAACCGTCATCGAAGGCGGGGCCAGGGTCGTCGTGACCTACGTCGTCGAAGGAGGAACTCGCACCGACGTCCAGGCCGTGCCCATCGACCCACCGCCAGCACTGATCCGGCATGCGGAGGCGGGGGGAGACCTTGAGTGGCTCTGAACCGAACTGGTCCGCGAACGACGAAGCCCGCCCTCCCAGAGGAGAGCGGGCTTCGAGTCCGTGGTGGCGGGATCAGCCGAGGAAGGCGGCCAGATCCTGCTCGAGGGCGAACTTCGGCTTCGCGCCGATGATCGTGGTCTTGACCTCGCCGCCCTGGAAGACCTTCATCGCCGGGATCGACGTGATCTGGTACTTCATGGCGAGATCGGGGTTCTCGTCGACGTTGAGCTTGAGGATGGTGATCTTGTCGCCGTTCTCGGACTGGATCTGGTCCAGCACGGGCGCGACCATGCGACACGGACCGCACCACTCGGCCCAGAAGTCGACCAGAATGGGGCCATCGGCCTGAAGCACATCCTGCTCCCAGGTCGCCTGGCTGGTTGCCTTGGCAGTCATGATTCTCCTTGTTGTGAAAGCGTGAGACGCTCAGAGGCGTCAACAGCGGTAGGGGCTGAACTGTTCCCGAGGCTCAGACGAGAGCCGACTCGGCGGTGGTTCCGTCCGACAGCGCAGCGAGGAAGTGCTCGACGTCCAGGGCTGCCACCGTGCCGGATCCGGCAGCCGTGACCGCCTGACGGTAGGTCGGGTCGATGACGTCGCCGGCGGCGAAGACGCCCGGCACCGAGGTGCGCGAGCTGCGGCCGTCGACCCAGATGGTGCCTTCCGTGGTCAGGTCGAGCTTGCCGTGCACGAGGTGCGTGCGGGGGTCGTTGCCGATCGCGATGAACAGGCCATCCACCGGGAGCTCACTCGTGGTGCCACCCACCGTGTTGCGCAGCAGCACGCCGGTGGTCGCGTCCTCTCCGAGGACTTCCTCGACGGCGCTGTTCCAGATGAACTCGATCTTGTCGTTCGCGAAGGCGCGCTCCTGCATGATCTTGGAGGCGCGGAGCGAGTCCTTGCGGTGGATGACATAGACCTTCGAAGCGAACTTCGTGAGGAATGTCGCCTCCTCCATCGCGGAGTCGCCACCGCCGACGACGGCGATGGTGCGCTCGCGGAAGAAGAAGCCGTCGCAGGTCGCGCACCAGGAGACACCATGACCGGAGAGACGCTCTTCGCCAGGGATGCCGAGGGTTCGATAGGCGGACCCGGTCGCGTAGATCACGGACGGGGCCTCGAGGACCGTTCCGCTGCCGAGCGTGACCTTCTTGATCTCGCCGTCGAGCTCGAGCTCGGTGACGTCGTCGTAGAGCACCTCAGTGCCGAACTTCTCCGCCTGCTCCTGCATTCTGGCCATCAGATCCGGACCCTGGATGCCCTCGGGGAAGCCGGGGAAGTTCTCCACCTCGGTGGTCTTCATCAGCTCGCCGCCGACCTCCACCGAGCTCGCCACGAGCACCGGATTCAGGTTCGCGCGAGCCGCGTAGATCGCCGCGGTGAATCCCGCAGGTCCCGAACCGATGATGATGACCTGTCGCATTGCTTCTCCTTGCTGTCGCACGCTTCAACACATGGTACCGGCGCGGCATTCCGCGGGCCTGGGCGTTTCCCGCCGCATCCGGAGGCCAGAGCGTACTCCGCGGACGGCGTGATGCTGCGTTCGGGGGTTGCCAGGACGATGCTGCCTTCAGCGAGCGTCAGCTTTCAGTCGCTCGGCGCGTCCACGATGCGCGTCGGGCCGTAGGCGGGGGAGAGGGATCCGGCCGACAGCGCGGCAAGATCGTCGGCGAGGGCCTCCCGGGCGGCAGGCGGGATCCACAGGGCGAAGGACGCGGAGGCGCCGTACGCCACGTCGCCGAAGGACGCACCGTGGGTCATGGCCCATTCGCGCAGAGCGTTGTCGATGCGGCCGGCGTCGCCGTGCGGCACGTCGATGCGCGCCTCGAGCAGCTCACGGCGGTGCAGCAGAACCGCGTCGTCCAGCGCTTCGGAGACGGCAGTCGAATAGGCGCGGATCAGCCCGCCGGCGCCGAGCTTCACGCCGCCGAAGTAGCGCGTGACGACCGCGACCACGTCGGTGAGGGCGCGGCGGCGGAGGACCTCGAGCATCGGGATCCCCGCCGTGCCCGAAGGTTCGCCGTCATCGGAGGATCGTGCCTGATCGCCGTTCAGCCCAGTGACCATCGCCGTGCAGTTATGGCGGGCATCCCAGTACTGCCGACGGACGGAGGCGATGACTTCGTCCGCCTCGGCGACCGAGCGGACCGGGACGAGATGGGCGATGAAGCGCGACTTCTTCACCACGAGTTCACGGGTGACGGGAGCGGCGATCGTGTCGGGGTAGCTGCGCGTCATGACGGGCTGGCTCAGCGGCTCGGCAGAACGCGGCGCGCGAGGCTCTTCAGAGCGTCGAGCTCGGGGGCGCGGAGCAAGGCGAGGATGCCGATGTAGACGAGCAGCACGACCGACGCGACGATGACACAGCCGAGCGCAGCGGGGATCCTGTCTCCCGTCGTCCACCCCTTCGCCCCTCCCAGCAGCAGGAAGACGCCCCAACCCGCTGCTGCAGCGGGGACCGCCGCAGCGAAGAAGCGAAGAAGGGCGAGGCTCCACTCGCGCGTGCCGATGCCACTGAGTCGACGTGAGAGCAGCACGCTCGCGACAATCGTCTGCAGGATGCTCGAGAGGGACTGTCCGAGAGCGATGGTGGCCGCGAGAAGGGAGATCGGCACCACGCCGGCCTGGTACAGCAGCTGCGCTCCGAACGCCGTGCCGACAATCAGCACGCACTGGAAGATGGTGAAGAAGAATGGCGTGCGGGTGTCTCCGAGGGCGTAGAAGGTGCGCTGCACGATGAACAACACGGCCAGGGGCACGAGGGCTACCAGGTATCCGATCAGGACGGGCGCGGCCATCTGGGCCTCGCCACGATTGTCGGTGAAGATCCGCGAAGCCGGGACGGCGGCGGCGAGAACCGCCGCCAGCGCGCCCACGAGGAAGAAGCCCAGGGTGCGGATGCTGCGCGCGATGTCGGCGCGTACCTCGATGATCCGACCAGCGTGGGCGTGCTCACTGAGCTGGGTGAAGTAGGGAGTGCCGATCGAGAGCACGATCACGGAGTAAGGGAGCATGAAGATCAGCCAGGCGTTGTTCATCACCGTGATGGACGGGTCGTGCCCCGATGCCTCGATGGCGATCCGGTGCTGATAGAAGCCGGCGGCGAGACTGGACAGCGCCATCAGCATGGTCCACCCGGCGAGCTTGACGATGTTGCCCAGGCCCACTCCCCGCCACCGGAAGTCGATGCGCAGGGCGAGCCTCGTGCGGGGCCAGAACGCGAGGAGAACGGCCGCTTGCAGGATGATGCCGAAGGTCGCTGTGCCGCCAAGCCAGGCGATCCGCTCCGGCGTCCAGTCCGCGATCTTGCTGAGGGGAGAGCCGAACATCGCTCCGATCGCCAGGAAGCCCGCTATCGAGATGATGTTGTTCACGACCGGCGCCCAGGTGAACGGGCCGAAGATCCGGCGCGCGTTGAGCGTCTCGCCGATCAGTGCGTAGAGCCCGTAGAACAGGATCTGCGGCATGCACCAGTATCCGAAGGCGATCGCGAGCGCGCGCTGCGCCTCCGAGACGTCAGGGGAGATGATGAGGGAGACCAGCCATGGCGTGGCCAGTGTCGCGACCAGCGTGGCTGCGATCAGCACGACCGTGCCGGCGGTGAAGATCTTCGAGATGAACGCGCTGCCGCCGTCCTCGCCCGCCACGGCCTTGACGATCTGCGGCACGAGAACAGCCGTCAGCACGCCGACGGAGATCAGGGAGAACACGTCGTTCGGGAGCTGATTGGCGATGGCGAAGGCGTCCGGAGCCTCACCGATGGCTCCGACCACGCCGACCAGCACGATCGTGCGCAGCAATCCTGTGATGCGGGACACCATCGTCCCGGCCGCGAGCATGGCGCTGGCGCGGCCGAGGCTGCTCACTCGTCTCCCTTGTCGACCGATGCGGATCTGGATGCCCCGTCCGCGGCGTCCTCGGATCCTTCCATGCCGTCTGCGGCATGCTTTGCGGTGGCGGCCCTGCGGCGCCGGATCGTGCGGAAGATGCCGGCGCCGATGAGCAGCATGCCCAGGCCGCCGAACACGATGAGCCCGATGGTCTCCCACTCAGCCCGGATCGTGAGGCGCGCGGTCTGCGCCGGGCCGATCGCTACCCCGGTCGGGCTGGTCAGGGTCATCGTGAGGGTGAGCTCGGTGTTGGCCACGTGTGATTCGAGGGGGAGGCGCACGCGTGGGGTAGTGCTCGAGGGCTGCGCCTCCACATTCGTCGTCGCGGGCACGTCGACACGGCTGTCGCTGGAGGCGACGTTGAGCGTCACGCGGACGGGGTACGGGAGGTCATTGCGGATCCACACCGGCACGTCGACCTTCGGGCTGATCAGGATCGGGTTGGACGGCTGGATCCCGACCGCTTCCATGGTCTTCCGCGTCGCGGTGCGATGCGACGCGAGAGCTGTGGCGAAGTCGGCGGCGGTCGTGTGCACGCCCACACCGAGCAGGCGCAGCATCGAGATGCGCTCGCGCACGGTGAGATCAGCGGGGCGCTCGAGGATCGTGGCGAACTGGGCCAGACGGCCGGCGTCCTCGTTCAGCACGGTGACGGCCCCTGCGCGGTCCTCGGCGGACCCCGTGGCGACCGAGAGTTCGGTCGGAGCGGCGGACAGCACGCGATCCAGGCGCCCGTCCTGTCCACCGCTGAACGCGGTGACAGCGCTGGACAGGCCCTCCTCCGACCGCGTTCCGGTGCGGGAGAGACCGGCGAGCACGGTGGACCCCGGCGCGTCGAACCACAGCATCGCGTTCGCCTCGGTCAGCGCGTCGCCGCGGGCCGCCGCGTCGGACTGCCCGGCCGCAGCGCTCAGCGCCTCCGAGACGGCCTCGTCGCTGACGAGCACGGCGGTGCCGCCCACGGCACCGCGCGACGGGACCGGTGCATCCTGCGCGCCCGTGGTGAAGGACGTGGACGGCAGGATCGTCACGGTGGGCGCACCAGCGGGACCGTAGTGCGACATCGTCGCCACCTGCCCCGCGGTGACCTGGCCGCGCGGCCACAGGATGTCCGCGCGGGCTCCGGTGATCGCGTCCGGTGTGGCGGGATCCGATGAGGAGGTCGCGGTCGACGTCGGGCTCGGGGTGGGAGTCGCCGGGGTCTTGCCGGAGGGGTTCAGGAACGGCTCGAAGTCGTCGACGGTGAGGGGCGCGGTCAACCCGGCCGCAGCCTGCGCCGTGGCGTCCGCATCGCCGAACTGCAGGGTGAAGCGCTCGTTCGGCAGCGCCTCGAGCCGCGCGAGCCACGCTGTCGCAGAGGCAGGTGCCCCCGCACCGAGCACGCGGATCGCGGCAGGGATGGACGGGTCGACGGCGAGCACCGCAGGGGTGTCGGCGACACCGTTCAACTGCGCCGTGAGCGCCCCGGCCGGCGCGGTGAGCGCGGTGAGCTCGGCAGCACTTAGCAGGTCGCCGGCGGGGTTCGCCGTGATGGGCACGACCGTGACGACAGTGGTCGGCGTCCCCTGCGCGACCACGAGGGCGCTGCGTGCCGGAGCCGGCGCCTTGGCACCGGGCACCGATGGGGTCGCCTCGAACCGTGCCTGCAGGGGGTAGACGCCGGGGGTGAGTGCGCCGACATCGCCCGCGGGGACCACGACCTGAGTGCGCGAGGTGGCCTCCGCGTCCAGCACCGTGGTGCGCACGTCGCCGATCGGGCTGAGCACGGGGGCGTCACCGGAGCCGTCCAGCCAGGCGCCCACGGCGCGCCGATCGCCGAGCGGAGCACGCCCCAGCTGCAGGTGCATCGTGCCCGCGCCGAGGCCGGTGGTGGCATCATTGCGCAGCGTGAGCGTCGCCGTCAGCGGCGATCCGGATGCATAGGATCCGTTTCCCTCCGGCTGCAGTGAGAGCTGCACGCCGGCGTGCTGCGGCGTCTGCGTCGGGCTCGGGGTGGGGGTCTCCTCGGCCGCGGCAGGGGAAAGTACAGCAAGGGGGAGCAGCAGGCCCAGCGCGACGGCGAGGGCCCCGGCGGCGCGGCGCACGCGCAGGCGCAGGGGGGCTGATTCGGTCTGAGTCGCAGTCATCGGGGATCCGTCGGGCGCACGGGGGCGCAGGGGAGTGCTGGCCCTGAGATTCTAGGCGGCGCGCGGCGCCGATCCCTGGAGGCAGGCAGGGTGCGCGATATCCGGCCCTCGCCGCCCAACGCGCGCGAAGACCGGCGCAGCGCCCCGCGTAGGCTGGCGCCGTGGTTCGACACCTGCTGCCCCGTCCCGAGTCCGTGCTGTGCGCGGCGCTCGCCGCCGACCTCGACGCCGCCGACCTGCGCTCGGAGCAGTTGCGCGCCGCCTGGGGTGCCGAGGCCGACGACGCCCTGGCCCGAGGCATCCGCTTACCGCTGCTCGCCGCGATCGAAGGCCGCACTGATGCCCTGGCCACGCTAGGGCGCCTCTTCGTCCTGGGTATGCCGCAGCCGGAGGCCGACGTCGCGGCGGCGCTCGCGCGCACCGGCGTCGACGGACTGGAGACGCTGGGGCTCGGCTACCGCGAGGACGGCGCGGTGGTGCCGGCCGCCCTGATCCGCCCGCAGTCCTTCGTCGACGCCGACGGGGTTGGCGAATGGTGGATCGCCAGCGACCTCGACGAACTGGCCCTGCACCATATGGAAGGAGGCGGCGCGCTGCCGTCCGACCATGTGCTCGGTGTCGGCGGCGCCTCGCGCACCCTGGCATCTCTCGTCATGCCGGTCGAGGTCGAGCGTGCGCTGGATCTCGGCACGGGCTGCGGCATACAGGCGCTTCTGGTCTCCCGGCACGCCGGATCCGTCGTCGCCACCGACATCTCGGCGCGCGCCCTCGCCTACGCCGAGCTGAACGCGATGCTCGCGGGCGTGCACAACATCGAGTTCCGCCAGGGGAGCATGTTCGAGCCGGTCGCGGAGGAGAGCTTCGGGCTCATCGTGTCGAACCCGCCGTTCGTGATCACGCCGCGCGGCGTCGACGTTCCCGAGTACGAGTACCGTGACGGCGGACTCGTGGGCGACGCGCTCGTCGAGGCGTTCGTGACGCAGGCTCCCGCACACCTCGTCCCCGGCGGATCCGCGCAGCTGCTCGGCAACTGGGAGTCTCTCGGCTCGGTTCTGGGGATCCGTCGCCTGGAGTCGTGGATCGCTCCGGAACTGGACGCCTGGGTCGTGCAGCGCGAGACGCTGTCTCCGCTCGGCTACGCGGAGCTGTGGATCCGCGACGGCGGCACGACGCCCCGTGACCCCGCGTTCGAGCCGTTGCTGGACGCGTGGCTGGCCGACTTCACCGCCCGCGGCGTGACCGAGATCGGGTTCGGGTACGTGCTGATCCGCCGGCCCGCCGAGCTGCATTCGGGTGCGACGGTCGACCCGCTCCGCCGCTTCGAGACGGTCACCCAGCCCGTGACGAGCGCCGGGAGGGCGTTCCGCGACGGGCTGGCAGGGCACGACGCGCTCGCCGACGGCATCCCCGAGGTGCTGCTCGTCGCACCCGACGTGACCGAGGCGCGACATCACCTACCCGGACAGGAGGCGCCGAGCGTGATCGAGCTGCGCCAGGGCGGAGGGTTCGGCCGCACGATCTCGGTCGACCCCGCGCTCGCCGGGTTCGTGGGCGCGTGCGACGGCGACCTCACGGTCATCCAGATCGTCTCCGCGCTCGCCGACCTGTTCGAGGTGCCCCTCGCCGACCTCTGGGCCGACCTCGAGCCGCGCCTGCGCGCACTCGTGACCGACGGTTTCCTGATCCCCGCCGAGAACTGAAAGGGGAATGCATGTCCGGATCCATGCGTTTGAATGAATCATGAAGGCTTTCGGATTCCTCTCGTTCGGCCACTACGGCGATGTGCCGGGGTCGACGACCCGCACCGCCGGCGACATGCTGCGCCAGACGATCGAGCTCGCGGAGGGCGCCGACGAGATCGGCGTCAACGGCGCGTACGTGCGCGTGCACCACTGGGCGCGCCAGGCGGCGTCGCCCATGCCGCTGCTGAGCGCGATGGCCGCGCGCACCAAGCGCATCGAGGTCGGCACCGGCGTCATCGACATGCGCTACGAGAACCCTTTCCAGTTCGCCGAGGAGGCAGCGGCGCTGGACTGGATCGCCGATGGGCGCATCGCGCTCGGCGTCAGCCGTGGTTCACCCGAGACGGCCCTGCGCGGCTACGAGACGTTCGGCTTCCATGACGAGGAGGACCCGGAACGCGGCGGCGTGATGGCCCGCGAGAAGTTCGACCTGTTCCTTCAGGTCATCGACGGGGCCGGCGTGGCGCCCGGCGACCCGCGCATGGTGGGCGCCGGCCGCTACCTGGCGATCGAACCGCAGTCCCCGACGCTGCGCGACCACATCTGGTGGGGAGCGGGTTCCCGCGCCACCGCGGAGGAGACCGGACGCAAGGGCCTGAACCTGATGAGCTCGACGCTGCTCACGGAGGCGACGGGTCAGCCCTTCCATGAACTGCAGCGCGAGCAGATCGACCTGTTCCGCGCCGCTTACAAGGAAGCCGGTCATACCGGTGCACCGCGTGTGTCGGTGAGCCGCAGCGTGTTCCCGCTCATCACGGATCAGGATCGGGCCTACTTCGGGCTGCGCAGCGAGGAGAACGGCGACCAGATCGGCGTCATCGACGGGTTCCGCTCCACTTTCGGCAAGACGTATGCTGCCGAGCCCGACGTGCTCATCGCGCAGCTGAAGCAGGACGAGGCGGTCATGTCCGCCGACACCCTCATGCTGACGATCCCGAATCAGCTCGGTCCGGAGTACAACCTGCACGTGCTGCAGGCCTTCGCCGAGCACGTGGCGCCGGCGCTGGGCTGGAAGCCCAACACCGAGGGCCCGGTGCAGGGACACCCGCTGAACGAGTCGGGAGGCGCGCTCTGAGCGGGATCGCTCTGCGAAGGGCCTCATTCCCGGAAGACGCTGCTGCGGTCTCGTCGCTCCTTGACGGCTACCTTCGGCAGACAGAGACCGAGAAGGCAGCGCATGGTCTGGTGTCTCCCGCCGATCCGCTGCCCGAGCGGTACCGACAAGAGGTGGCCCATCCTGCCGAGTCGTTGAACGGGATGCGCGTGATCATCGCGAACTGCGAGGGGGAGGACTGCGGGCTCGTCGTCGTAGGAACCTCCGCTTCAGGAACTTCGGAGATCAAGCGGTTTTGGACGACGCCCTCGGCACGAGGTCGCGGTGTCGGATCGGCCCTGATCGGCGAGGCGCTCCGCGGCGTCGGCCGGCCCGTTCGGCTTTCGGTGTGGGATTGGCGAGAACCGGCGATCCGCCTATACCAGAGGCTTGGATTCGTCCGGGCCACGCCGTGGGACAACCGCGAGAGACTGCTGTGTCTGGAACTCGCCTGATCCTCCACGGAGGGATCACTGAGGAGCGACGCGCACGCGCTGCAGCCGTTCGTGTCGATCCGATGCCGGGCGGAGGCCGAATACGGCGGATTCGTGGCAGGGCGAGAAGGTCTGAGCCCCGGAATAGGGTCTCCGGCATGACGACGACACGAGCGGAGTTCGACCAGCTCTCCGAGGCCTACGCCGATGCTCGCTTCTCTCCGGAGGCCACGGTTCAGGAGATGAGGGAGGCGTTCGCGGAGGGTGCCGTGCCGGCGCCCACAGGCGTCACCGCGACGCACAGGGACCTGGGCGGACGGCCCGCGATCGAACTGCGTCCCGACGGCGCCGGGGACGGGATCCTGCTCTACCTGCACGGCGGCGGATACGTGATCGGATCCGCGGAGACGGGCGTCGGAATGGCAGCGGGTCTCGCGGTGCGCACCGGCACGACGGCGTACTCGCTCGACTACCGGCTCGCGCCGGAGCACCGGTTCCCCGCGGCGGTGGACGATGCCCTCGCCGCGTACGCGGACCTCGTCGAGCGACACGGTGCCGACCGCCTGCTCCTCGCCGGCGACTCGGCAGGAGGCGGACTCGCGGTGGCCACGCTCATCGCCGCGCGGGAGGCGGGTCTCGAGATGCCGGTCGCGACCGCCGTATTCTCCCCGCAGACGGACCTCACCCTCAGCGGCACCTCCTTCACGACGCGGGACGGCGACGATCCGCTGTTCCACCCGGACGACATCGCCGCATACGGGCGGCGGTATCTTCCGGAGCACGACCCCGGAGATGCGGCGCGCTCGCCGCTCGCGAGTCCCGTGTTCGCGGATCTGAGCGGGCTCCCTCCGCTGCTGATCCAGGTGGGCAGCAGAGAACTGCTGCACGATGACGCTCTCCGTCTCGCGGTGAATGCCGCCCACGCCGACGTCGATGTGACGCTGGAGTCCGCCGCGCGGGCACCGCACAACTATCAGACGGCGGTGGGAAGGCTCGCTGCGGCCGATCGCGCCCTCGATCGTGCCGGCGTCTTCCTGGCAGAGCGACTCGAAGAACACGTCGTCGTCCCCACGGCCTAGACGGGGACCCGCGGCGAGCAGGCCGCGCACACACCGGCCGTGACCGTCGTGTCCCAGGATCCGAAAAGCGATCCGGTCGACTGATCCGGTGGGTCAGCGCACTACGCCTTCCGTCGCTCCGTGCGCCAAGAGGTCGGCGCGACTCGGTGAGCCCTCCCAGTCGCCCCGAGAGGTGCAGGCCAGGGCTCCGGTTGTCACCGCCTGCACGAGTCGCTCGCGCGGATCCGCTCCTTCGAGGAACGCCGCCAGGTATCCCGCGACGAAGGCATCCCCTGCACCCACGGTGTCCACGACCTCCACGGGCACCGCGTCCTGCTGCAGAAATGCGCCGTCGATCGACGCGGTGGCGCCGTCGGCCCCTCGCTTGATGACGACCTGGGCGGGTCCGAGGGCCGCGACGGAGCGCTCGATCCGGGAGTCCGTCGCCGTGACCAGGAGGGCGGCCTCCTCCGTGCCGGCGAAGACGATGTCGGAGGCCTCCGCGATGCGTCGGTAGACGGGGGACGCCGTCTCGCGGGACCACACGCCGTCGCGATGGTTCACATCGAAGGACACGGTGACCCCGGCTTCACGGGCGCGAGCGATCGCGTCGAAGGTCGCGTCTTGTGCGGACTCGGAGAGCCCGGGAGTGATGCCGGTCACGTGCAGGAGTGCGGCGCCTCGAAGCACGTCGTCGGGGATGTCCGCGGGCGAGAGGAACGATGCCGCGCTGTTGCGGCGCCAGTAGCTCACGGTCGCGGTGTGCGGTGTGCGGCGCTGCTTGAGCATGAAGCCGGTGGGATGCTCCGGGTCTCGGGCGGCGCGCACTTCGATGCCCTCGGCACGCAGCTCGCGTTCGATGAGGTCGCCGAACGGATCGGTGCCCAGTCGGCTGATCCAGATCGCAGGAATGCCGAGGCGGGACAATGCGATGGCGACGTTGCTGTCGGCACCTCCGAAGCTCAGGGTGTGCACACGGGCGGTGACGATGCTCCCTGGCGTCTCGTTGGCCGCAAGACCCATCGACTCGCCGAACGTGACGACGGGCGCCACGCGCTCGCGGCCTCCGGAGGAGCCGTTCACGCCCGTGCTCCACGGGCATCGGTGACCGCCCGCAGCGCGGCGCGGCAGCGGAGGGCCAGAGCGTCGGCGTCGTGATCCTCGAACACGGCTCCGAGCAGGGGGCCGCCGAGACTGACCGCGATCGCGCCGGCGGCGATCCAGGTGGGGATCGCGGCGAGGTCGATTCCTCCGGACGGCAGCAGCGGGATATACGGGAGCGGGCCGTGGAGGTGTCGCAGATAGTCCGGGCCGAGTGTCGCGGCGGGGAAGACCTTGACTGCGGTGGCGCCGAGGTCCCACCCTGACTCGACCTCGGTCGGGGTCATCGCACCGGGGTACACGCGGATCCCTGCATCCACGGCGACGCGGATGACGTCGGGCTTCACCGCCGGCGTGACCAGGAAGCGGGCGCCTCCGTCGATCGCCGCACGGGCATGATCCGCGGTGAGCACTGTGCCGACCCCGACCTCGGCCGTGTCCGGGAGTGCGGACACGAGTGCAGGCAGCGCGTCGAGGGTTCCGGGCGTGGTCAGGGTGAGCTCCACGCTCGTCACGCCCGATGCGACGAGCGTCTGCACGACAGCCGGGTATGCGGCGGCGTTCGGCGCGCGGAGGACGGCGACGACCCCGGATCCGGTCAGGGCGGGGGAAGGTTCAGTGCGCATGCTCTCTCCAGGCGATCGATGGATGCTACGGGCGATGTCGGGGGCCGGACGCGTGATTGCGCGTCCCTACGGGGGGCGGGACAGATGTTTTCAGGCGGCGCTGAGGCTGGCACTGATCTCGCGAGCGGCCTCCGTCACGTCCGCCGCGACAGGGGCCAGGCGTGAGTTGGGCATCTCGAACTCGAGGGCGGAGACGCTCACCCCGCCGAACGCCCGTCCTCCGGCGTCGACGATGCTGGCTCCGACGCAGCGCAGACCCACTTCGTTCTCGCCCTCGTCGATCGCCCACCCGCGTTTGCGGGTGGCGTCGAGATCGGCGAGCAGGGAACCGAGGGTGCGATGCGTCCCCGGCGTGATCTGGCGCATGCCGGTGCGCTGGAGGATCTGCTGGACCTCCTCGTCGCTGAGCTGCGCGAGCACCGCCTTCCCGATCGACGTGGAATGCAGCGGCACGCTTCCCCCGACGCGGGAGAGCATCCGATAGGACCCGTGTCCGTCCAGTTTCGCGGCATAGACCACTTCGTCCGCATGGACGACGCCGAGGTGCACCGTCATCCCGGTCCGCTGGCGCAGACGCTCCAGATGCGGGCGCGCCTGCCGCACGATCTCCGCGTCGTCACGCAGGAGGCCGGCGATGGCGTGCATCTTCCGCCCGGGGTGATAGCGGCGCTCCTCGTCCTGATACACCCAGCCGCCCTCTGCGAGGTCGGCGAGGATGCGGTGCACGGTGCTGTACGACAGGCCGGTGGCGCGGGAGAGATCCGAGAGGCGGTCGTTCGACATGACCGCCTCGAGCACCGAGAGGCCCTTCAACAGTGCAGACAGCTGCGAGGGAGAGGGAGTCATGTCGGGCGTGGCCATGAGCAGAATTCTGTCACCGGATGTCGACCACGCGGACGTGGTCCATGTCGTCGTAGGCGGCGTTCTCTCCTGCTGTCGCCCACACGAAGCTGTACGGGCCGGTTCCGGCGCCGAAGTGCATGGACCAGCTCGGCGAGACCACGAAGTCGCGATCTGCGACGACGAGATGACGGCTCTCATCGACCTCGCCCATCATGTGGAAGACCCGGTCGGCGGGATCCATGTCGAAGTACAGGTAGCACTCCGTGCGACGGTCGTGTGTGTGCGGCGGCATCGTGTTCCAGGTGCTTCCCCGGTGCACGGTCGTGAAGCCGAAGGCGATGCTCGCGCTCGCCGTGCGGCCCTCGATGATGCACTGGTTGAGCGTGCGGCTGTTCGCGGTCTCGGGGGATCCGAGCTCGACGATGTTCATCTCATCCTTGCCGATCCGGGTGTTCGGGTAGGTCTGGTGCACGACGGCGGTGAACACGTAGAACGCCGCCGGGTCCGCCGGTTCGTCGGAGGTGAACGAGACGTCGCGGGTGCCGCGGCCGAGGTAGAGCGCCTCGGTGTGCGCGAGCGGGTAGGCGACACCGTCTGCGGTGACCGTGCCGGGGCCGCCGATGTTCAGGATCCCGGCCTCGCGGCGCTGCAGCACGAACTCGGCGCGGACCTCGTCCGGAGTCGGCAGCGCGACGGGGTCGGCGAGTGGCACGACGCCGAAGGCGAGGATCCGGTCGTTGTGCAGGTAGGTGCCGCGTGCCTCTCCGGGCTGGAACAGGTCGCCGTCGAGGAATGCGCTGCGCAGCTGTGCAGTGTCCATCGCTGCGACGGCCTCGGGGCTGTGCGCGTAACGGGTGCGAACGGTCATGCGGAGGTGTCCTTCCTGAGTTCTGCGGTCTCTCGCCAGGCGGCGAGCGCTTCCATGGTCAAGCCCTGTCCCCACGGTTGGGGGCGGTCGTCCCGGATGACGGAGTAGCCGAACGGGATCAGCTGCAGGATGGTCCCCGCGCTGACCCGGGTGAGCAGTCCGTCCTCCACGTAGGCGAGGGAACCGAGGACGGCTCGCTCGCCGGCCGCCGCGAGGGCGTCGCGGACGGCTCCTTCGCTGAGCGCCGCCGTGCGCAGGAGGGCCGCGCCCAGGCCTGCGGCGGCGGAGGTCTCCAGGATCCCGCGGGTCTCCGGAGCATCGTCGAGCAGCACGTCCCACACGCCGTGCTCGGGCTGGGCCAGGGCAGCGCTCTCGAGCAACCGGACGAGGCGCTCGCGCACCGCGGTGGATCCGGTCACGGCGAGGATGTCGGCGCCGGACAGCGCGAACCAGGCGTTCGCGCGGCCCCAGTGACAGGGGATCCGGACTCCCTGATTGGTGCCGTGGGCGAGTAGCCCGGTCGTCTCGTCCTGCAGCAGCTCCGCGTGCGCGAGCCACTGGCGCTGGGCCTCCGCGACGAGGTCCTCGCGCTCGAGGACCTGGCCGGCGCGCAGCAGGAACTGCCCCGCCATGTACACGGTGTCGGCCCAGACCCCGCCCGGCCAGTGCTCGAGCGCGCCGCCCGCGTCCCGAGTCGCCTCGGGTGCGGTCTCGTACCACTCCAGGCTCGCGTCCAGCAGGCGCCGGTACTCCGGCCGGGGGTCGCGGCGGTGCAGCTCGGCGAGGGCGGCGCCGGGCGCGAGGTTGTTCACGTGCTCCAGGATCGGCGGGGTGTCGCGGTACGCGGCCATGAAGTCCGCGACCTCCGCGGGATCCCGCTCGCCGCGGGAGCGGGTCAGCCGCACGAGCGCGAGCAGGCACACCCCCTCGCCCCAGAACCAGCGCGTCATGCCCTGGCGCCGGGTCGCGTCGCGCACGGCGTCCTCGAGGTCGCGCTGCACGGCGGCGAACGCCTCGCGGGTGAGCGGAGCGCGCGCGGGCTCGGCGAGCTCGGAGGAGGAGAGATCTTCCCCGGCCATTCAGCTCACCGCCTCTGCGGCGGCGAGCGCGTCGGCGACGTCGAGGACGAGCTCGGATCCGCCCCAGGAGACGGTGGCCCGCTCCTGGCCGAACCCGAGCGTCACCGCGGGATTCTCCAGATGCGGATCCTCTTCGGGCCGTCCGTCGCGGAAGCCGGCAGGCGTCCCGTCGACGAGGAAGGGGCCGTCGAACGACAGCTCCAGCCGGGAGCCGTCCTCGCGCCGCCAGTCGACGCTGTCGCCATCGCCCCACTCCGGGGTCGTGGCCGCGACCCGGTCTGCCCAGTCGGCGAATGCGCCGTCCGCCGCGCGCCGACCGGAGAGCGCTACCCAGGCCGCCCCGCCGCGGGCGGGGAGCCATTCCTGCTGTGCCGTGTCGCCCGTCGTCGCGGGGCGCACGCCGCCGGGCGTCGCCACCGCGACGTACCCGTCTCCACGGCGGCCCAGGATCCAGTCCCCGGTCACGACGATCTCATCGAACTGCGCGGCCGGGAACCACAGGTGCGTGTACTGCGCGGGGTCCGTCGGCGTGAAGCGCTGCAGGTGCACGACGGCGTTGTGGTGCTGGTGCACGCGGCCGAGCACGCGGTGCCCGACCCAGCCGTTGGGACGGGCGCTGGATCCCGTGTCCGCGTTCGCCGGATGCGTCACGAACACCTGCAGCTCGCGACCCAGGGTCACGCCCCACAGGTGCTCCTGCAGGCCGGGCAGGCCGGTCCGGTAGTCCTGCACGCTCGCGACCATCGCGTCGGGGGTGCGGTGCACCCGCAGGTCCGAGCGGTACGGCCGCTCCAGCAGGTCGCGCTCGAACGCGAGCCGACCGCGGTAGACCTGCCGGCCCTCCCACTCCTCGGGGATCTCCGTCACGAGCGCACGGACCACGTCCGGGATCGCGTACGACCGGGCCAGCGCGAGCGCTGTCACGGGCAGCACGGCGTCGTTGAGCGTGCCGACGCCGCCGATGAGGCGCAGGATCGGGGAGGTCTCCTCGAACCGGCTGCTGCGCAGGGTGTGCACGTACGACCGGCCGTGCGCGGCGCCGTGGATCCCGCGCCAGGAGTTCGAGGCGAGGGTGACGAGGATCTTGTCCAGCAGCGTCCGCGCGGCGCGCGCGAGGTTCTCGTCGCGGCACAGCTCGACGACGGCGGCGAGCGCATAAGAGTCGATGGCGAGGTAGGCGTTGGAGTCGAACTCGCTGAAGCCGCCCTGCAGTTTGCGCGTGATCCAGGCGGCGGCACGGGCTCGGCCCTCCGCGGCGTGGACGGATCCGGTGCGGCCGTCGACGGAGAAGACGTCGTCACCGAACGTCTCGCCGGCCAGGGTCTGGGCGACGTGCCACACGAACTGGTGGTTCTCGGTGAAATAGCACATGGCGTCCAGACCGGGCTGGGTGATCCAGTACTTCATCCCGGTCAGCGCGTCGCGGACCGTGGCGCGCAGACCCGGATCCCAGTTCTCGGCGGGGATCCAGCGCCAGGCGAACAGTAATGCGACGATCTCGAAGTCGGCGCAGTCGCCGCGGGTGAGGACGCGATGCAGCGCGGAGGCGAGGTCCTCCGCCGTCACGCGCGTGGTGGCGTCCAGGGAATGCCGGGAGAGCACGCCGGCGACGCCGGTCTCACGCCCGCTGCCGCCGATATGGGTCAGGATGTCTCGGCGCCAGTCTTCGGGGGATCCTGTCGCGTGCTCGGTGCTCGCCTCCGGCAGCCGCGCGACCCGGAGCTTCACGGTCTGCGGGCAGCGGGGGTCGTCGACACCGACCTCCACCACCGACTCGCCGGAGCTGAGCATCGAAGCGCCGGCGGAGCGAGCGACATCGGCACCCTCGTCCTGCTCCTCCTCGGCGCCGGACAGCGAGTACTCCGCGATCCCGGCGGAATCCGAGCGGACCCGCTGCCAGCCCTGGTCGCCGACGCGGACCCGCAGGGCGATGTCGGCGGGACCGGTCAGCCGGGCGCGATCCTCGGTCAGCGCCCAGGAGGTCGATCCGATCCGGGTGAGCACGGTCTCCGCGAGGCGGGCGGCCGACTCGTCCGCACCGGGTGAGGGGAGCACGATCCGCACCGGAAGCCCGATCACCCGCAGCCGGGCGATGTGGCGGCACTCGCGGAACGCGACCTGCCACGTCGCGAGGTGCACGATGGAGGTGCGGGACGGGATCCGGACCCGCACACTGTGAACCTCAGGCTCCATGTACGACACGGTGCCGCCCTGCAGCACGACCTCGCCGTCGAGCCAGAGCACGAACGGCCCGGTCGTGTGCACTTCGAGCGTGCGCCACTCGGCCTGATCGACCTCGATCACTGTCGTGGCGAGCGAGGCGCGGTACTCGGGGGTGAAGCAGAACGCCGACCAGTCCAGGAAGCCGTCCCACCCGGTGTGCATCCTGGTCCAGCAGGCCTCGTGATCCGCGTCGAACGCGTTCCACCGGACGGCGCCGCCCTCCGACGGCACCGGCAGCTCCTGCGCGGCGTCGATCTGGTGCGCCGCGAGCAGCCGCTCCTTGAGCGACGCGACGTCGGGCCCGTTCGTGAGGACCCAGCGTCCGTCGCCCCAGGGCTCCCCGGTGGACGCGAGGAAGGCGTCGAGGTCGGTGCAGGGGACCGCCCAGGCGGGCGAGACGAGCCAGTCCCGCACGGTGCCTTCGGTGTCGGTGAGATGGACGGTGCGTCCGGTCGCGTCCGTGTCAGTCATGTGAAGAAGACGTCCTCATTGCTCGGTTCTCGTCGATGGTCATGCGGGTCCTGTCGCCGGTCGTGTATGCGCCCGGCCGGAGGGCCCGGCCGTCGGCGCCCAGACGTCCCCCGCAGTGCGGACAGGGATCCGGCTCCTCGGTGGTGACGTATGCGTCCATGTGTCCTGGTCCTTCGGTGTCGTGCTGTCGATCCATGGGCAGGTGGTGGCGGGCTGCTGTCCCGCCACCACCCGTTCATCGCGCAGCCCGGGAAAGGTCAGAAACACGGGGTGTGCGATGTCCGGTCGCTCGGCTGGTACGAGCGGAGCTATTTGCCACCGGTGTTGGCGATGCCGGTGGCGATCTGTCGCTGGAAGAAGAGATAGATGATGACGACCGGCACGATCGAGACGACGCTCATCGCGAGGATGAGGTTGAACGGCACCGTCTCCTCCGCGTTGAAGCGCGCCAGCGCGACCGGGAGCGTGTACACGTCCGAGCTCTGCGCCACGATCAGGGGCCAGAGGAAGTCGTTCCACCGCCACATCACCGAGAAGATCGCGACGACGGCGAGTGCCGGCGTGCACAGCGGGAGCACGATCCTCAGGAACGTGCGGAACTCGCCCGATCCGTCGACCCGTGCGGCCTCGATCAGCTCATCCGGGATGCTCAGCATGTACTGCCGGAGCAGGAACACCCCGGTCGGGGTCGCGGCCGCAGGGATGATCATGCCCCAGAGGGTGTTCACAAGTCCGAGGCCCGCGACGACCTGATAGACCGGGATCAGGATCACCTGCAGCGGGATCATGATCGTCGCGAGGGTGAGCACGAACAGGAAAGTCTTGCCGCGGAAGTTGTACTTCGCGAGGGCATAGGCCGCCATGGAGTTGATCGCGAGGGTGATGGCCGTCGCGGCGATCGTGACCACGACGCTGTTGCGCAGGTAGGTCGTGAAGTCGAAGCGGGTGAGCGCCTCAGTGAAGTTGGTCAGCGCCCAGGAGTCCGGCAGGAATGTCGGCGGCCGTGCGGCGAGCTCCGTCGGGGACTTGAAGGCGCCGAGCAGCGTCCACAGCACCGGGATCAGGGCGACGATGGCGCCGGCGGTGAGGACCACGACGCGGAGCGCATCCGAGAGCCGGGTCTTCCCGAGCGAGGTCCAGGTGCGCCGGGGCGCCACAGTGGGCTGGGCGTTCATACCGCTTCCCGCTTCCTGCTGATCAGCCAGTTGATGATCGTGATGACGAACACCACGAGGAACAGCAGGACGCCGCCGGCCGATGCGATCCCGTAGCGGATCGGCGACTGGAAGCCGTTCTCGTAGATGTACTGCACGATCAGCATCGTGGCGCCGACGGGGCCGCCGCCGGTCAAGGTGTAGATGAAGTCGAAGGACTGGAAGCCATGGATCGTGGCCAGCACGACGACCACGACGATGCTCGGCTGCAGCATCGGGAGCGTGATCGAGCGGAACTGGGTCCATGCCGAGGCGCCGTCCATCCGGGCCGCCTCGTACAGGGTCGGGTCGATCGCCTGGAGCCCGGCCAGAAGGATCAGCATGTAGAAGCCGACCTGCATCCAGATCCCGACGGCGACGACCGAGACCATCGCCCAGGTGTTGTCGACGAGCCAGGGGACCTCCCCGATCCCGATCCAGCTCAGCCAGGTGTTGACCGCTCCGCTCTTGCGCTCCAGCATCCATCCCCAGACCAGGCCGACGACGACCGGCGAGATGAGCACGGGAATGAAGAAGACGCTGCGGAAGAACACCTTGAAGCGCTTCTGCGCCTCGATCAGCACCGCGAGCCCGATGCCCAGCACGGTCGACAGCACCACGAATGCGATCGCGTAGACGACGGTGTTGCGGGCGACCGACCAGAACTGCGCGTCGGTGAGGATCGTCGTGTAGTTCCCCAGCCCGACCGGCTTGAAGGTGCGGCCGTTGCTGGAGGCGTACAGCGACATGTTGAAGCCGTTGAGCGCGGGCCAGACGGTGAACATGCCGAAGATGAGCATGTTCGGGAAGAGGAAGAGGTACGGCGCGAGGCGGAGGCCCCACGGGGCCCGCTTGCGCCGGTTCAGCGCAAGCGGGATGGCGACGGTCGTCATTGCTTCGTCTCCGCCACCAACTGATCGATCTTCGTGGAGAGATCCTTCATCGCGGTCGAAAGATCCTTCTGCCCTGCCACGACCGCCGAGATCTGGTTGACCAGTTCGGTCGCCGATCCGCTGAAGGCAGGATCGCCATTGGTGCTGAAGTCGGCCTCCGGAGTGCGCTTGAGCTCGGCGTTGAAGACGTCCATCGCGGCCTGCGTCTTGGCATCGCCGTACTTCACGCCGGACTTGGCGAGGTCGACGCGGGTCGGCAGCGCCCCCGCGGCGGTGACGAACGTCGTCTGGCTCTCCGCGGAGTTCATGAACTTCACGAACTCGGCGGCGAGGGCGGGGTTCTTCGACTCCTTGAAGGCGGCCATGAACTTGCCGCCCGGGAAGCCACCGCACTCCTTGGCGCAGGGGTTGGGCGCCGCCGCCCAATCGAACTTCGCGTTCTGCACGAACTGTCCCACCTGCCAGTTGCCGGACAGATACACCGGGGTGTCGCCGGTGAGGAAGATCTCGTTCGCGCCCTTGTACTTGGATCCGGATCCGAGCCAGAAGTCGCGCGGCATCTTGTCGTCCTTCATGAGGTCGACGATCGGGCTGAGGGCCTTCTCCGCCTTGGCGGTGTCGAGCGTGTTGCCCTTGGGACCGACCATTGTCGTGCCGTACTGGCTGAGGATCGTGGAGAGCCGGTGGCCGGACTTGTCCATGGCGAAGGCGTAGGGGGTCCCGGTGGCTGCCTGGACCTTCTTCGCCGCGGTGAGCATCTCGTCCCACGTCCAGGGCTTCTTCTCATCGGGCAGGGCGACGCCCGCCTTCTTGAAGAGGTCGACGTTGATGAAGGGGGCGTTGATCGTGAGGTCCGACGGCGCGGCGATGAGCTGCCCCTTCGCGTTGGTCGCCGCGGCCTGAGGCCCGGGCAGGAACTCGTCCTTGAAGGCTGCGCCGGCGTAGTCGTCCAGCGGCAGCAGATCGTCGCGGAACTCGCTCAGCGACGCCAGGCGCACGACGTCGGGGGCGTTGCCGCCGGTCAGGCGCGCCTGGACGGACTTGACGAGGTCGCCGAACGCGAGGATCTCCAGGTTGACGGTGACCTTGTACTTCTTCTCGAACTTCGCGATCAGATCCCGTGTGCCCTTCTCGTCGGGGCCGTCGGTGAAGTAGACGTAGTTCAGGGTCTTGCCCGCGAAATCCTTCGGGTCGACCGAATGGGCGGGTGCGGGGGCTGCGTCGCTCTCGGAGGGACCCGGTGCGCACGCCGTGGCGAGGAGCGCGACAGAGCTGAGTCCGACGATGAGGGGAAGCAGACGCGAACGTAGGCGTGCCACGGTTCCTCCTTGGGTGCGGGGCGAGCTTCGATGCTCGTCCGGGGGTGGATGGTCTCCGGGTCAATTGATGTATTGACCTTGGCCCCATCTTGGACAATAGTTTCCCTGAAAGGAAAGCCTTTTCTGTACAACGGAACTTTTCTGAATCGACGTGAAGTCGGAGAACGGGGACACGGTGGAGCACAAGGATCGCATCGCGAGGATGCGGCCGCTGACGGATCGTCATGCAGTGGTGACGGGGGGAGGGTCGGGGATCGGTCTCGCCTGCGTCCGTCGTCTCGCGGAGGACGGAGCGCGGACGACGATCATCGGTCGCAGGAGCGCCCTTGACGCGGCCGCGTCACTGCGCGCTGCGGGGCTCGACGTCGATGCGATCGAATGCGATCTCGCTGACGTGGAGGCCGCGAGGCAGGTCGGCGACCGCTTGGCCGCGGAGGAGAAGGTCGACGTGTTGGTGAACAATGCCGGGATCATCTACCGCGAGCCGGCGGAGACCCATGATCCGCGCGAGTGGGAGCGGGTGCTCGACGTCAATCTCCGGTCGGTCTGGGCTCTCACACAGCCGCTCGGTGCAGCCATGGTGGCCCGAGGCTTCGGAAGGATCGTCACGATCGCCTCCCTGCTCTCGTTCCAGGGGGGCATCAACGTGGTCTCCTATGCGACGACGAAGCACGCGGTCGTCGGGATGACCAAGACGCTGGCGAACGAGTGGGCGCCGCACGGCGTCACGGTGAACTGCATCGCACCGGGGTACATCGCGACCAACAACACCACGGCGCTGCGTGACGACGAGGCCCGCGAGGCCGAGATCCGGTCAAGGATCCCGGCGGCGCGATGGGGCGATCCGGAAGACGTGGCAGGTGCCGCCGCGTTCCTGGTGGGGCCTGACGCCGCATACGTCAATGGCCACACCCTCGTCGTCGACGGCGGCTGGCTCGCACGGTGAGGACCGAGCGGCGACCGCGTCAGTCCTCGTCCGGTGCGCCGAACAGGCCCTTGCCGTGCTTGTGCAGCAGGTTGTACGCGTCGATGAAGGTCTGCGGTTCCTGGTCCTCCGGCAGGCCGTAACGCGCGAGCAGCAGGCCCAGCAGACCCTGGGCGGGAGGGGTCAACGGCTTTCCCGCGTGCGCGTGCGCAGGATGCGGCGGCTTCGCCTCCGGGTTCGGGGGCGTGTACAGCGAGGTCGTCACGGGCCAGTCCGACGGATGGCGGGGCTTGTCCAGGTTGATGATCTGGAACAGGTCGTTGGCGGTCGCATCGCGGCGGGTGAGCGGCCTCAGGCCGTGCAGGCGTGTGAGCGTCGCGATCACGGATCCGTGGTGCATCTGGTCGTTCACGATCGTGCCCTTGCGCGTGTAGGCGGACACGGCGATCGCGGGGACCCGGCAGCCGAGGCGGTCGAACTCGAACCCCATCTCGCCCGTGCCCGAGTCGTCGGGCGGAGTCGCCTTCGGCGGGACGACGTGGTCGTAGGTGCCGCCGTGCTCGTCGAACGTGACCAGCAGCAGCGTGTTGATCGCGTTCGACCCCTTCGTGGACTTGCTCGTGCGGATCGCGTCGTAGATGTCGTGCACGAGGTCGTCGCCGGCGCGGACATCCGAGTAGGCGCTGTTGATGATGTCGGATCCGTCGACGTCGCTCTCCCTGCGCGCCCCGAACGGCGGGTGGAAGTCGTTGTGGTTGTAGATCATGCGCGGCTCGATGAAGGAGTACGCGGGCAGTTCGCCGTGCTCGACGTCGGCGTAGAAGTCGTCCATCGTGCCGAAGTGCTCGGTGCGCCAGAACCTCTCGAGCACAGGTGCGTGCAGCACGCCGGTGAAGGAGACCATCTGCAGCTCGTCGAAGTAGACCTTCCACGTCAGGCCCGCATCCTCGAGGCGGTTGAAGATGGTCGGGGACTTCGGTGCGTTCAGCCACTTGTCGTAGTCGCCGCCCTCGTGGTTCGTGACGAAGCCGTGCGAGGTCGACGCGTTGAAGAACGTGCGGTTGCAGAACGTCTGCGAGGGCACGGCGCAGAACCAGTGATCGAACACGGCGAACTCGCGCGCGAGGGTCGACACCGTCGGCAGCATCTCGGGCGAGAAGGAGCCCATGATGCGCTTGCGTTCGTCCTCGCTGGGCTCCTTGCCGTGCTTGAGGCGCATGAGGTTCACCTGGTAGTCGGTGACGAAGCCGCTCATGGTCGGCTCCTGGCCGTCCTCGGGGTGGTTGTAGGGCGGTTGGAAGCCGCCGTCGTAGAGATCGGCGTTCTCGCCCGGGTTGATCACGTTGTACAGCTGGGTGTTGACGTGCGGATACATCTCGCCGGGATCCGGATCCGGCCACGTCATGATCTGATCCGTCGGGCCCTCGTAGACGTGGGCGTCGTAGCGCACGCCGTCGAGCTCGTTGTAGTACTCCCCGAAGTCGAGGCCCTCGAAGTCCTTGCCCTCCGGCAGGTTCTCCTTCGTGTACAGGTAGCCGAGGAGGTTGTCGAAGGACCGGTTCTCGCCCATGACGACGACGATGTGGTCGAATCCGGGCGCGTGCCGGGGTGCGAGCGCGCCGTAGTCGTCCAGCGCCTCTGCGAAGCCGTTGTGCTGGCCGAGCGCGTAGCCGGCCGCCGCCCCGGCACCGCCGCCGACGACAGCCCCGGCGGCGGTCAGTCCGCCGAGGCGCAGGAAGTCCCGGCGGGACCGGGAGCGGCCCTTCCCCGCCGAGCCGCCCGCGCCGTCGTCCGATGGCGCGGCAGGGGTCTCGGATGCACCGGCGGGATCGCCGGCCTGGTCGGATGATCCGTCGCCTGGGACAGGGGAGTTCTTGGGTCTGACCATGCCGCGATCCTACTGAGCGGCCATGGTCGCCGATCGCGTCCGGTGCGCCGATAGGGTCGGGAGCATGACCGAGCCCGCCGACTACTCGACCGAGGCGCAGGTGCGCCGCATCTCCGCGGAGTTCGCCCGCCGGCGAGCCAGGATGTTCGTCGCGTTCGCGTGCGTCGAGGGACCAGTGCTGCTGGGCGCGATCGTCGTCGTGTACGTGCTGAAGCTCGTGGATCCGCAGTACGGCGTGTGGGTCGTCGCCGGCGTCGCGCTGATCAGCGCGCTCTGCCTGAGCGCCCTTGTCATCAGCCATGCCAAGGCGGAGCAGCAGGCAATCCGCGATGTGGGCGGGACGTCGTTCCCGTCCTCGAGCGGCCCCACCTTCTGACTCTCGGGGCGGGGCCGTCGGCTCCCATGGGTCCGCTCGGCAGCGGCTGAGTCCACCCCGGTACCCTGGAGACCATGCTCAACATGGCCGATTCCCTTGCGCGCCTGGGCGCCCTCGCCGAGCATCCCGTCGTGCGGACCCTGGCCACGGCGTTCGCCGACGCCGGGTTCGATCTCGCCGTGGTCGGCGGCCCCGTGCGCGATGCGCTGCTCGGCCGGCCGACGCACGACCTCGACTTCACCACGAACGCCCGCCCCGACGACATCCTCCGCATCGTGAAGCCGATCTCGACCACGCAGTGGGACATCGGCCGCGAGTTCGGCACGATCGGCGCCAAGGTGCCCTCGCCCGACGGCCCGTCCGAGCAGGTCGAGATCACCACCTACCGCGCCGACGCCTACGACGGCGTGACCCGCAAGCCCGTGGTCTCTTTCGGAGACGACATCGACGGAGACCTCGTGCGCCGCGACTTCACGGTCAACGCCATGGCCTTCCTCGTCCCGCAGCAGAGGCTCGTGGATCCGACCGGGGGGGTGGAGGATCTGATCGCGGGCGTCCTGCGCACTCCCACCACGCCCGAGGTGAGCTTCGGCGACGATCCGCTGCGCATGCTCCGCGCGGCCCGGTTCAGCGCCCAGCTCGGCTTCGGCATCGAGGAGCGCACCCTCGCGGCGATGGCGGAGCTGCGGTCGACGCTGGGCATCGTGAGCCCGGAGCGCATCCAGTCGGAGCTGATCCGCCTGCTGCAGTCCGACGATCCGGTGCGCGGCATCCGTGTCCTCGTCGACACCGGTCTCGTCGAGGAGTTCCTGCCCGAGGTGAGTGCACTTCGGCTCGAGGTCGACGAGCACCACCACCACAAGGACGTCTACGAGCACTCGCTCACCGCGCTCGAGCAGGCGATCGCGCTGGAGCACGCCCGTCACCCGGACGAGCCGGCCGACGCCGTGCTGCGTCTCGCCGTGCTGCTGCACGACATCGGCAAGCCGCAGACCCGCAAGCTCGAGACCGGGGGAGCGGTGAGCTTCCATCACCACGACGTGGTGGGCTCCCGTCTCGCACGCAGGCGCATGCAGGCGCTGCGGTTCGACAAGGAGTCGACCGACGCGGTGGCGAAGCTCATCGAGCTGCACCTGCGCTTCTTCGGTTACGCCGAGGGGGCATGGACCGACTCGGCGGTGCGCCGCTACGTGCGCGACGCGGGTGACCAGCTCGAGCGGCTGCACATCCTCACCCGCGCCGACGTCACCACCCGCAACAAGCGCAAGGCCTCCCGGCTGGCTGCGGCCTACGACGACATCGAGGCGCGGATCACGGCCCTCCGCGAGCAGGAGGAGATCGACGCGATCCGCCCCGAGCTCGACGGCAACGACGTGCAGCGCATCCTCGGCATCGCGCCGGGCCGCGAGGTCGGCGAGGCGTATCGCTTCCTGCTCGAGCTGCGCCTCGACGAGGGCGTCATCGGTCCCGAGGCCGCCGAGCAGCGCCTGCGCGACTGGTGGGCCGCGCGGGGCTGAGGCTCAAGGTCAGCGCCCGGCCTGCAGGCGGAGGCCGGCGAGGAGCAGATCCAGCCCGCCGAGGAACTGGTCGCGATCGTCGTGACCATCGAACTCGTCGATGATGTGGTGGATGAACGGGAAGGCGGCCGCATCGAGGGCGCGCCACTGCGCGGTGGCCTCGGCCATGTACTGCTCGCGGCTCACCTCGCCCGACACGACGGCGGCGGGCGGCTCCTGGCCGAGGTCGGCGGCGGTGCCGATCACGTAGCCGACGACCGCCGAGGTGGCGTGGAATGTCTGGCGCGGCGTGAGGCCCAGCCGCATCACGTGCTCCCCGATCCGCTCGTAGAGCTGCAGCGAGTGGATCTGGCTCGTCGTGTCGCGGAGGGCGTAGGCGCCCAACCAGGGCCGATCGACGATCGCATCGAACATGGCGAGTGCGATGGTGTGGATGTCCTCGATCGGGTCCTCGCCGCCGACGTCCGCTGTCGCTTCGAGCACGCCGGCCAGCACCGAGTCGGCGGCCAGGTCGAGCAGCTCGTCGCGCCCTGACACGTACCAGTAGACGCTCGCGACGCCCCCGCCCAGTCGCGCAGCCAGCGCGCGGATCGTCAGACCTTGCGCGCCGGACTCGTCCAGGATCTCGACCGCGCGGGCGAGGACCGACTCGAGCGAGTGGGACGCGCGGGAGCGCGTGCGCGGACCGCGGGCCCGCGGCCCATCGCTCTGCTGCGGAGTGGTTGCCATGGGTCCATCCCACCACGACGGGGGGCTCTGCGCGGGAGGCGCTTGCACATCATCGAACATCGTTCTATTCTATCGAACGGTGTTCGGTGATCGAACGCTGTTCGATTCATCTTCCCGATTCGGAGGAATCGCCCATGACTCACGCATCCGTTCTCGCCCCCTCTCGCACCTACCCGTCCCTGCGGGCCGCCTGGATCCCGCTCGCCGCGCTCTGTCTCGCCTTCTTCGTCGAGATGGTCGACAACACGCTCCTGTCGATCGCATTGCCGACGATCGGACGCGAGCTCGGGGGAGACACGACCTCCCTGCAGTGGATCACCGGCGCCTACTCGCTCACCTTCGGCGGTCTGCTGCTGACGGCCGGATCGATCGCGGACCGCTTCGGGCGCCGCCGAGTGCTCCAGATCGGCCTCGGCCTGTTCGGGCTGATCAGCGTGGCCGTGCTGCTCGTCGGAACCACGGGTGAGCTCATCACCCTGCGCGCGCTGCTCGGCGTCGCCGCAGCCGCGATGGCCCCCATCACCAACTCTCTGGTCTTCCGGCTGTTCGATGACGAGAAGCTGCGGATGCGCGCCATCACGCTCATGATGGTCGTCGGGATGTCCGGCTTCGTCCTCGGCCCCCTCCTCGGCGGGACGATGCTCGCGCATCTGCCCTGGCAGTGGCTGCTGCTCGTGAACGCACCCATCGCGGTGATCGCCGCTGCCGGTGTCCGCTTCGGCGTGCCCGCCGACTCCGCCGACGGTCTCACCAAGGACCGGCTCGACCTGCCCGGCGCGGCGCTGAGCATCCTCACCATCGGCCTGGCCTGCTACGTCCTCACGAGCGGCATCGAGAACGGCTGGACGTCCCCGATCACCCTGGCGGTGGCCGTCGGCGCGGTGGTCTCACTCGTCCTCTTCATCCTCCGCGAACGACGGGCCGCATCGCCGATGCTGGATCTGTCGCTGTTCCGCACGGGAACGGTGCGCGGGGCGGCGATCGCCCAGATCGGCACCTCGGTCGCCATGGCGGGCGTGATGTTCTCCCTGATCCTGCACTTCCAGTACGCATGGGGCTGGTCGCCGCTGCAGGCGGGCCTGGCCAATCTGCCGCTCATCGCCACGATGATCCTCGCCACGCCCCTCACCGAGTGGCTCGTCCGCCGGTTCGGGCACCGCATCGCGTGCCTCATCGGCGCGGGCCTGCTCGCCGCCGGACTCGGCCTCATGGCGTGGGCCGTCGAGCAGGACTACCTCGCGATCGCGCTCGCGATGGTGGTGATGACGGCGGGCCTGCGCACGGTCATGACGATCTGCGCGGTGGCGCTGGTCGGCGCCATGCCCGAGAACCGCACCTCGATGGGTGCCGCAATGAACGACACCGCGCAGGAGCTCGGCACCAGCGTCGGAACGGCCGTCGTCGGCACGCTCATCGCCGCGCTCGTGACAGTGGCCCTCCCCGCGGGGGCATGGGAGCCGGCGCTCACCGCGTCCTTCTTCCGCGGCGAGCAGGTGGTGTTCATCGTGCTCGCCGTGGCGGTCGGGCTCATCTCGGGCGTCGGCGCCCTCACGCTGACCGATGCGCACACCGTCGACGAGCACGAGACGCCGGCCTGACGCCGGTACCGAGCGGGATCACGCGGGATCTCCTGCCGGCCCCTCGCCCGGATCGACCGAGTTCGGCACAGGTGCCCCGTCGCTGAACTAGTCGCGCAACAGGACCTTCACCTGTGCGCGGATGTCCGCGCACACTTCTTCGTCGGTGGAGTGCAGGTGCACGGGGGAGGCGAGGCTGATGAACATGGTCGCCGAGATCGTGCGAGCGAGCAGCACCGCATCGTCTGCGGTGAGGCGGCTGTCGCGCCGCAGGATCTCGACGTAGGCGTCGTCGACCTGCTGGATGAGTTCGAGCCCGCGACGGTGGTGGGGCTCTTCCGGGTCGCCGAAGACGAGTTCGCGGAGGTAGGTGCGGCCGTTGTCGATCTGGCGCCGGTTGCACTCGACGACGGGCTCGACGAGCGCCATGATCGCCTCCAGCGGTGAGGGTGCCGTGGCCGAGGCGGCAAGGCCCCGCTCGATCGCCTCGGCGTAGTGCGTGTTCTGCACCAGGAGCAGCAGCTCGGCCTTGCTGCGGGCATAGAGGAACAGGGTTCCCGCCCCGATGTCCGCGGCATCCGCGATCTGCTGCGTCGTGACGTCGTCGACCCCGTGCCGGCTGAACAGCTCACCGGCGGCCTCGGTGATCCGAGCGAGCTTCTGCTGCTTGTTCCGCTCCCGGCGGCCGAGCGGGGCGGAGTCGGAGGTTGTCATCAGGGCATCAGCATACCGCTCATCACTCACTTGCGAGCGTACTCAAAAATGAGTACGCTCAGATTAATCAGGAGTGGAGTCGGGATGAAGGTCTTCGGAATCGATCGGTACAAGGGCGAGGTCAGGGCGGCCGAGGCGGTAGAGCCGCGCATGGGGGAGCGGGACGTCCTGGTGCGGGTGCACGCCGCCAGCGCGAATCAGCTCGACGTCAAGCTCGCCGAGGGCGAGTTCCGGACGCTGCTGCGCTACGACCTCCCACTGATCCTCGGCCACGACCTCGCGGGCGTGGTGGAAGCGGTGGGCGCAGAGGTCACCCGTTTCGCCGTGGGGGACGAGGTGTTCGGTCGTCCGGCCGATTTCCGGATCGGTACGTTCGCGGAACGCATCGCCGTCGCCGAAGCCGATCTGGCCCTCAAGCCGGCGTCGCTCAGCATGGTCGAGGCCGCCGCGCTGCCGCTCGTGGCGTTGACCGCCTGGCAGGCGCTGGTCGAGCGCGGCCGGATCGGTGCCGGGACCCGCATGCTGATCCACGGCGGCTCGGGAGGGTTCGGGTCGATCGCCATCCAGCTCGCACGACACCTCGGTGCCCATGTCGCCACCACGGCAAGCGGCTCCAACACCGAGTGGCTGCGCGAGCTGGGAGCCGACGAGGTCATCGACTACCGCTCGCAGGACTTCGAAGCCCTGCTGTCCGGATACGACCTGGTCGTCGACGGGATCGGCGGGAAGAACCTCGAGAAGTCGCTGCACGTGCTGCGCGCCGGTGGGCAGGCGATCGGCATCGCCGGTCCCCCCGACCCCGCGTTCGCGCGGAGGATCGGCCTGAACCCCGGCCTCCGGCTGGCGGTCGCCGGGCTCAGCGCGAAGGTGCGACGGCAGGCGAAGCGCCTGGGCGTCGGCTACTCCTTCCTCTTCATGCACGCCGACGGCCGCCAGCTGGAAGAGATCGCCGCCCTCGTCGACCGGGGATCCCTCCGGCCCGTGGTCGGCCAGGTGTTCCCGTTCTCAGAGACCCCCGCGGCGCTGCGCGCGCTCGAGCGCGGCGGCGTCCGGGGCAAGGTGGTCGTCGCCATGACCGGCTGATCACGACGATCGCTGCGGGCCGAACGGTCCGTCGAAACCCCCATCCCGAACGGAAAGCCCGAAAGGCTCGATCATGGACTCAGACCGCCCCCTCATCACGTCCTACGCCGACGCGCCGAACCAGACCGTCACGACCGGAGGCACGACCTTCGCCTACCGGGAGCTGGGTCCCGCCGGCGGTGTCCCCGTCGTGTTCTTCGCCCACCTCGCTGCCACCCTGGACAACTGGGATCCGCGCATCATCGACCCGATCGCGGAGCACCGTCACGTGATCGCCTTCGACAACACCGGCGTCGGCGGATCCTCGGGCGCGGTCCCGCCCACGATCGAAGAAGCCGCCGAGCAGGCCTTCCGGTTCATCGCCGCACTCGGCTTCGACACGATCGACGTGTTCTCCTTCTCGATGGGCGGCATGATCGCGCAGGACCTCATCCTCGCCCACCCCGGCCTGGTCCGCCGGCTCGTGCTCACCGGCACCGGTCCCCGTGGCGGCAAGGACATGGACAAGGTCCTCCGCACGACGTACTACGACCTGCTCCGGGCCGCCCTGACGCGCTCAGATCCGAAGGAGTTCCTGTTCTTCAACCGCGACCCGGCCGGGAAGCGCGCCGGCAGGGCCTTCATCGAACGTCTCGAGGAGCGCACCGCCGACCGCGACGCAGCCATCCGGCTCTCGGCGTTCCAGACGCAGTTGCGTGCGATCCAGCGCTTCGGCCGGTCCGCGCCGTCCGACCTCTCCGTCCTGACGATGCCGACGCTCATCGCGAACGGCGACAACGACCGCATGGTCCCGTCGGTGCTCTCCGCAGACCTTCACCGGCGCATCGCCGGATCGGAACTGGTCATCTATCCCGACTCGGGGCACGGCGGCATCTTCCAGTACCACGACGACTTCGCCGCGCGAGCCGTCGAGTTCCTCGGCCGCTGACCATCCGACACCCCTGGACCACGCGCGGTCGTACACTGGACCCACTCCGTCGCCGACGATCGGAGACCCTGTGTCCTCTGGCTGGCAACCGTCTCGCGAGCCGGCGCCCGCGCGCCTGCTCATCGAGCGCGCGCACGAGGAGCTCGTCGCCGGCAACATCGACGACGGCCGCCTGCAGAGCGTGCGCTCACTCGTGCGAGAGTCGTGGGAGCGCTCATGGCGGCAGCGCGTCGGCGCCGAGGGTCTGCCCCCGCTCGACTTCACCGCCGATGCCCTCGATGCCTACCGGCTCACGCACCCGCTCGCCGGCGCGATGGACACCATCCGCTCCCTGCTGCTGCCCGGATCGGCCGACGATTCGGGCGTCATCGTCGCGGTCGGCGACCACGCGGGACGACTGCTGTGGGTGGAAGGGGATCTGAACCAGCGGATCCTGTCCGGTGAGATGGGCTTCGTGGAGGGCGCGAACTGGTCGGAGCGCGCGGTCGGCACCTCCGCCCCGGGCACCGCGCTCGAACTCGGCGCCTCGGTGCAGATCCACGGAGCCGAGCACTACAACCGTCTCGTGCAGCCGTGGTCATGCACCGCTGCGCCCGTGTTCGACCCGGAGGACCGGCGCATCCTCGGAGTGATCGATGTGACCGGCGGTGCAGAGGCCGCGAGCCCCCAGGCGCGCATGCTGGTCGACGCCACCGCCCGCGCCGTCGAGGCCGAGCTGCTCGTGGCACGACTGCGGGCCAGGGCCGAGCCCGTGGCTCCCGTCGCCCCGGCCCCGAGGCGGCGCCCGATTCCCGAGCGCGCCGCCCTGCGGGTGCTGGGCCGTGATCGAGCCAGGCTCGAGGTGTTCAGCGCCGACGGCGAGCGCTCGGTCGAGCTCAGCGCGCGGCACGCCGAGATCCTGCTGCTGCTCGCCGTACACCGGCAGGGGCTGTCCGCCGAGCGCCTCGCGGAACTCGTGTACGGCGAGGGATCCTCGGCCGACACCCTGCGGCCGGAGATGGTGCGCCTGCGTAGGGCGCTGGAGCGGATCTGGCCTGCGCTCGTTCCCGAGTCGCGTCCGTACCGGCTGACCGTGCCGTTGGAGACCGACGCCCAGGACGTGCTGTCGCTGCTCGACCGGGGTGCGCACCGGGTGGCGCTCTCGGCGTACCGCGGCCCCGTGTTGCCGGATTCGGCGGCGCCCGGTGTGGAGGAGTACCGCGACTCGGTGCGCTCGATCCTGCGCGAGACCATGCGCACCGAGGCCAGCATCGATGTACTGCTGTCGTACGCCGAGATCCCGGAAGGATCCGAGGACGCCGAGATCCTGCGCCTCTGCCTGGAACTGCTGCCCGCGCGCTCGCCGAAGCGCGCAGGTCTCGTCAGTCGCATCGAACGGCTCGAGCAGGCCTGACCCCGACCCGGGAGGGCGCGGCGTTTCGTCTCGGTCGCTTCGCGTCCTCGCTCAACGACCCCGGGGGAGGAGGGGCCGGGGGTGCAACCCGATGCAACGTGACGCATCCGGGTGCAACGTGCGCGCGCCTACCGTCGAGGCACACATCAACCCGCGCGGCATCGGAGCCGCGGTACGTCGAAGGAGACGCGATGACCATCATCGAGGAGAGCGTGTCGACCGCCTATGCGGCCCCCGGGCAGCCGGGCGCGCTCGCGAACTACCGCCCGCGCTACGGGCACTACATCGGCGGCGAGTTCGTCGAACCCGTCAAGGGCCAGTACTTCGAGAACATCAGCCCCGTCAACGGCAAGCCGTTCACCGAGGTCGGCCGCGGCACCAGCGAGGACATCGATCGTGCCGTCGACGTCGCCTGGAAGGCGTTCGCGAGCTGGGGCAAGACGAGCCCCGCCGAGCGCGCGAATGTCCTGAACAGGATCGCCGACCGCATCGAGCAGAACCTCGAGATCATCGCGATCGCCGAGACGTGGGAGAACGGCAAGCCCGTGCGCGAGACGCTCGCCGCCGACATTCCGCTCGCCGTCGACCACTTCCGCTACTTCGCCGGGGTGCTGCGCGCCCAGGAGGGCGGGATCAGCCAGCTCGACGAGAACACCGTCGCCTATCACTTCCACGAGCCGCTCGGCGTGGTCGGCCAGATCATCCCGTGGAACTTCCCGCTGCTCATGGCCACGTGGAAGCTCGCCCCGGCGCTCGCTGCAGGCAACTGCGTCGTCATCAAGCCGGCCGAGCAGACGCCCGCGTCGATCCTCTTCCTGTTCGAGATCATCGGCGATCTGCTGCCGGCCGGCGTGGTGAACATCGTGAACGGTTTCGGCATCGAGGCGGGCGCACCGCTCGCTCAGCACAAGCGGATCCGCAAGGTCGCCTTCACCGGCGAGACCACGACCGGGCGCCTGATCATGCAGTACGCGTCGCAGAACCTCATCCCGGTGACCCTCGAGCTCGGCGGCAAGAGCCCCAACGTCTTCTTCGAGGACGTCGCCTCGGCGAAGGATCCGTTCTACGACAAGGCGCTCGAGGGCTTCACGATGTTCGCCCTGAATCAGGGCGAGGTCTGCACGTGCCCGTCGCGCGCCCTCATCCAGCGATCGATCTACGACGAGTTCCTCTCCGACGGACTCGAACGCGTGAAGAAGGTCGTGCAGGGCAACCCCCTGGATCTCACCACGATGATCGGCGCGCAGGCGTCGAACGACCAGCTCGAGAAGATCCTCAGCTACATCGACATCGGCAAGCAGGGCGGTGCGCGCCTGCTCACCGGGGGCGAGCGCGTCGACCTCGGCGGCGACCTCAGCGAGGGCTACTACGTCGCCCCGACGGTGTTCGAGGGCACGAACGACATGCGGATCTTCCAGGAGGAGATCTTCGGGCCGGTGCTGTCGGTCACGGCGTTCGACGAGTTCGACGACGCGATCTCGATCGCGAACGACACGCTCTACGGCCTCGGCGCCGGCGTGTGGAGCCGCAGCGGCGACACCGCCTACCGAGCGGGCCGGGCGATCGAGGCCGGCCGCGTCTGGACCAACACGTACCACCAGTACCCGGCGCACGCCGCCTTCGGCGGCTACAAGCAGTCCGGCGTCGGCCGCGAGAACCACAAGATGATGCTCGACCACTACCAGCAGACGAAGAACCTCCTCGTCTCCTACGCGGAGGGCCCGATGGGCTTCTTCTGATCCGGATCCGTCCCCAAGGACCGGGCGGGCGCTCCTCGAGGGCGCCCGCCCGGCATCACGAGAGGAGCGGGCGATGCCCGAGTTCCACCGCGTCGACGTCACCGCGGAGGCGGCGGCGCTGCTGCGTGAGCTGACCGCGCAGCACGGACCCCTGATGTTCCACCAGTCCGGCGGGTGCTGCGACGGGTCCGCACCCATGTGCTATCCGGTGGGGATGTTCCTGATCGGATCCGGCGACGTGCTGCTCGGTGATCTCGATGTCGGACTCGAGAAGTCCGTGCCGGTCTACATGTCCGAGTCGCAGTTCGAGTACTGGAAGTACACGCACCTCACGATCGACGTCGTGGACGGACGAGGATCCGGATTCAGCGTCGAGGCGCCGACCGGCAAGCGATTCCTGACCCGGTCGCGGATGCTCGATCAGGCCGAGCTGGAGCACTTCGCCCTGGCCTGATCCGGCGCATCGCACCGGCCAGGAAGATCTCCTGACCAGGTTACGTCTCGGCGTCGGAACTCCCGCGAATCGCCGACCCATGCCTACAATCGGGTGTCCCGTGCGCCGTGAACCCTGACGGCCATGGATGTTGCGGCCGCGCTGAAGCGCGGTCTCGGAACCGATACAGAGGTGTATATGTCATTCCACAGCACTCGAGGCCGTCTCGGCCTCGCCATCGGCGCGCTCGGCGCCACGGCCCTCGTTCTCGCGGGCTGTGCGACGAGCAGCACGGGCGGCGGGGGTTCGACCGGGGGATCCTCCGGCAGCACGATCACCGTCGGCACGACCGACAAGATCACGTTCCTCGACCCGGCCGGCTCGTACGACAACGGGTCGTTCGCGGTGATGAACCAGATCTACCCGTTCCTGATGAACAGCAAGTACGGCACGGCCGAGGTCACCCCGGACATCGCCGAGTCGGCGGAGTTCACCTCGCCGACCGAGTACACGGTGAAGCTGAAGAAGGGTCTGAAGTTCGCCAACGGCGACCCGCTGACCTCGGCGTCCGTGAAGTTCTCCTTCGATCGCATGGTCAAGATCAACGACCCCAACGGCCCGGCCTCCCTGCTCGGCAACCTCGACAGCACCGCGGCGCCTGACGCGACCACGGTCGTCTTCACGCTGAAGAACGGCAACGACCAGATCTGGCCGCTCATCCTCTCCAGCCCGGCCGCGCCCATCGTCGACGAGAAGGTGTTCTCGGCCGACAAGGTCACCGACGACGACGCCATCGTCAAGGGCAAGGCCTTCGCCGGTCAGTACGAGATCACCGACTACAAGAAGAACCAGCTCATCTCCTACAAGCCGTACGCCGGCTACCAGGGCGAGCTGGGCAAGGCCGCCAACAGCCAGGTCAACGTCAAGTACTTCGCCGACGCCTCGAACCTGAAGCTCGCGATCGGCAACGGCGACATCGACGTGGCGTTCCGCAGCCTGTCGGCCACCGACACCGAGGACCTGGGCAAGAACAAGAAGGTCAAGCTCGTCGAGGGCCCCGGTGGCGAGATCCGCTACATCGTCTTCAACTTCAACACGCAGCCGTTCGGTGCGACGACCCCCGAGGCCGATCCGGCCAAGGCTCAGGCCGTGCGCCAGGCGGCGGCCGACCTCGTCGACCGCGAGGCGATCGCGAAGGACGTCTACAAGGGCACGTACAGCCCGCTGTACTCCTTCGTCGCCGACGGCATGGCCGGCGCCACCCAGCCGCTGAAGTCGATGTACGGCGACGGCAACGGCGGACCCTCGCTCGACAAGGCGAAGAAGGTCCTCGCCGACGCCGGCGTCACCACGCCGATCACGCTGAGCCTGCAGTACAACGGCGACCACTACGGCCCGTCCTCGGGTGACGAGTACGCCGCGGTCAAGGCGCAGCTCGAGCAGGGCGGTCTGTTCACCGTCAACCTGCAGAGCACGGAGTGGACGCAGTACTCCAAGGACCGCACGGCCGACGTGTACCCCGCGTACCAGCTGGGCTGGTTCCCGGACTACTCCGACGCCGACAACTACCTGTCGCCGTTCTTCCTCACGAAGAACTTCCTCGGCAACCACTACGACAACACGGCGGTCAACGACCTCATCGTGAAGTCGCAGACCGAGACCGACAAGGACAAGCGCATGGCCGACCTCGCGCAGGTGCAGGACATGGTCGCCAAGGACCTGTCCACCCTGCCGCTGCTGCAGGGCAAGCAGGTCGCCGTCGTCGGCAAGGACGTGAACGGCACCACGCTCGACGCGTCGTTCAAGTTCCGCTACGCGCCGCTCACGAAGTAGCGCACCCTCAGACGGGGCACCGCCGCACACGCGACGGTGCCCCGTCCTCGTTCCAGGGCGCAGATCCGGTCCCCGAGCCTCGACAGGCTCGACACCCGTCACGGGGTCCTGATCCGCCCGATTCCGTTCGCAGCGAAGCGACCGGATCCGCTCCACCCTCACGAAGGTTCTCCATGGCCGTTGATGTCCTCGCCGCAGATCCCGTGGCGACGCGCCCCAAGTCCTCCGGAGGAGGACTGTGGCGCTACATCCTGATCCGCCTCGTGCTGATCATTCCCACCGTCCTCATCCTGATCACCCTGGTCTTCTTCCTGATGCGGGTCACCGGCGACCCGATCACCGCGGCCCTCGGCGGCCGCCTGCCCGCCGAGCAGCTCGCCCAGCGCGTGCATGAGGCCGGCTACGACCGGCCGGTCCTGATCCAGTACTTCGAGTACCTCGGCAACATCCTGCACGGGGACTTCGGCACGACCATCACCGACGGCCAGAAGGTCACCACGGTGCTGCTGACCTACGGATCCGCCACGCTCGAGCTCGCGATCTACGCGCTCATCGTCGCGTTCGCGGTGTCGATCCCGCTCGGCCTCGTCGCCGCGCACCGCCGCGACAAGTGGCAGGATGCGTCGCTGCGCATCATGGCGATCCTCGCCTACGCCACGCCGATCTTCTTCGTCGGCCTGCTGCTGAAGCTCGTGTTCTCGGTCTGGCTGGGCTGGATGCCGGTCTCCGGGCGTGCGAGCACCCAGACCGAGCTGCTGATGAGCGGTGTCAGCACCCCCACCGGCATCTACCTGCTCGATGCGATCCGGCTCGGCAACGGCCCCGCCATCGTCGATGTGCTGTGGCACGCGATCCTGCCGGCCCTCGCCCTCGGCCTGCTGACCGCCGGCATCTTCCTGCGGCTCATCCGCACGAACGTGATCGGCACGCTCGGCCAGCAGTACGTCACCTCCGGTCGCTCCCGCGGCGTGAGCGAGTACCGTCTGGTCACCAAGCACGCGTTCCGGCCGGCACTGATCCCGATCATCACCGTGATGGGCCTGCAGATCGCACTGCTCCTCGCCGGCGCCATCCTCACCGAGACGACGTTCGAGTGGAAGGGCATCGGCTTCATGCTGAGCGAGTACCTCAAGGCACGTGACTTCGTGGCCGTGCAGGGCATCGTCGTGATGATCGCGGTGATCGTCGCCGTCACCAACTTCGTCGTCGACATCGTCGCCGCCATGATCGATCCGCGGGTGAGGTACTGAGATGAACGTCGACAACACCCCCGACCCCGTGATCGACCGCGACCTCCCGACCCCGAAGACCGAGGCGCTCGCCGCACAGGCTCCCCGCAAGCGCCGCTGGCGCGAGCGGATCCCCGTGGTCTCGCAACTGCGCCAGAGCGTGGGCCTGCAGCGCGGCATGCTGGTCACCGGACTCGTCATCACCGGCGTCTTCGTGCTGGTCGCGATCCTGGCGCCGCTCATCGCCCCGTACTCGTGGGCCCAGCAGTCCGTGAACGGCGTGAAGTTCGGCACGCAGCAGCCGCCGAGCGCCACCAACATCCTCGGCACCACCGTCAGCGGCTTCGACGTCTTCTCCCGCGTGATCTGGGGATCCCAGACCGCGCTGCTCGTGATCCTCGCCGCGATCGCGTGCTCGATCTTCATCGGCATCGCGCTCGGCCTGGTGTCGGGCTACTTCGGCGGCTGGCTCGATCGCACGCTCGTCGTGATCGCCGATGCGATCTACGCCTTCCCGTCGCTGCTGCTCGCCATCGTGATGTCGATCGTGATCAGCCACGGGCAGTCGAACCTGTGGTCGGGCATCATGGCCACGGCCCTGTCGATCACCGTGGTGTTCGTGCCGCAGTACTTCCGCGTGATCCGCGCCGAGGTGGTGCGCGTGCGGGCCGAGCCGTTCGTCGAGTCGGCGAAGGTCATCGGCGTGCCGACCGGGCGGATCCTGACCCGTCACGTGCTGCGCAACTCCACGCGCTCGCTGCCGGTCGTGATCACGCTCAACGCCTCCGAGGCGCTGCTGACCCTCGCCGGGCTCGGCTTCCTCGGCTTCGGCATCGAGGCGACCTCGGCCGCGGAGTGGGGCTACGACCTCAACCGCGCCATCGCGGACGTCACCAGCGGCATCTGGTGGACCTCCATCTTCCCCGGCCTCGCGATCGTGCTGGTGGTGCTCGGCATCACCCTCGTCGGCGAGAGCCTCAACGACCTGAGCGATCCGCGACTGCGCACCCGCCGTCGCGCGGGAGGTGCGGCATGACCGGCACGACCATGAACACCGGGCTGCCCGATGTGGCAGAGCTCCGCGGTCTCAAGGTGCGCTTCGCGACCGACGCCGAGCCCGTCGACGCGGTCAAGGGCATCGACATCCAGGCGCATGCGGGTGAGGTGCTCGCGATCGTCGGCGAGTCCGGATCCGGCAAGACCGTCACCGCCAACGCGCTGCTCGGCCTGCTGCCGGAGACCGCGACCATGTCGGGCGCGGTCATCGTGCGCGGCCGCGGCGGCGAGACCGACGTCGTGCACGCGTCCCCTGCGAAGCTCCGCGCGATGCGCGGGCGCGACGCGGCGATGGTGTTCCAGGAGCCGTCCACCGCGCTGAACCCCGTCTACACCGTCGGCTGGCAGATCGCCGAGGGTCTGCGCGCGCATCACGACGGCCGGCTCTCCAAGAAGGAGGCGCGGGCCAAGGCGATCGAGATCCTCCGCAAGGTGGGCATCCCGGATCCGGATCAGCGTGTGGACGAGTTCCCGCACCAGTTCTCCGGCGGGCAGAAGCAGCGCATCGTGATCGCGATGGCCCTCGTGCTGAACGCCGGGCTCATCATCGCGGACGAGCCGACCACGGCCCTCGACGTCACGGTGCAGGCCGAGATCCTCGAGCTGCTGCGCGCCTGCCGTGATGAGTTCGGTGCGACGATCGTGCTCATCACCCACAACATGGGCGTCGTCGCCGACCTCGCCGACCGTGTCGTGGTGATGCTGCGCGGCGACATCGTCGAGCAGGCCCCGGTGCGGGAGCTCTTCGCCAACCCGCAGCAGGAGTACACCCGCGAGCTGCTCGCCGCCGTACCGCACGTCGGCCAGGGCAAGTCCACACTGTCGCCGGTCGTGACGTCGAGCCCCGGCTCCGCCCTGGCGGACGAGGCTCCGGAAGGCAGCCTGATCGTCGCGCGGGCGTGCGAGATCGGCTATCCGGGCCGCTTCGGCCGCGGCGGCGTCGTGGCGGTCAAGGGCGTGGACTTCCATGTCGGCCCCGGCGAGGTCGTGGGCCTGGTCGGCGAGTCCGGGTCGGGCAAGACCACGATCGGCCGCGCCGTCGTCGGCCTCACCACGGTCGTCGGCGGATCGCTGCGCGTGCTCGGCCAGGAGATGAACGGCGTCAAGCAGCGTCAGCTGGCCCCGCTCCGCCCCGAGATCGGGTTCGTGTTCCAGGATCCGGCCACGAGCTTCAATCCGCTGCTGTCGATCGCCGAGTGCATCGCGGAGCCGCTCGTCGTGCACGGTAAGGCGTCCAGCGTCGCCGCCGCGCGGGCTCGGGTGGACGAGCTGCTCGACGCGGTGCGGCTGCCGACGAGCTTCGGCGACCGCTTCCCCCACGAGCTCAGCGGTGGCCAGCGGCAGCGCGCCTCGCTCGCGCGCGCCCTGGCACTGGACCCGAAGCTGCTCATCGCGGACGAGCCCACGAGCGCGCTGGACGTCTCGGTGCAGGCGAAGGTGCTCGACCTGTTCGTGCAGCTGCAGGCCGAGCTCGGCTTCGCGTCGCTGTTCATCAGCCACGACCTCGCCGTGATCGACGCGGTCTCCGACCGCATCATCGTGCTGCGGCGGGGGCGGATCCAGGAGCAGGGCACGACCGCGCAGGTGCTGAACGATCCGTCGAACTCCTACACGAGGGAGCTGCTCGCGGCTCTTCCCGTGCCGGATCCGGTGGAGCAGGCCGAGCGCCGCGCTCTCTGGCAGGCGGTGCGCCGGGGCGCCTGATCGCGCCCTCGGCGTCGCCGCTCGGCGGGCCGTTGCGGCATCTGCGTCGCCCGTGAAGGTCTCCCGTCGCGGTCGCCCGTGAAGATGGAAAACGTCGTTGCAGAGTGGTCTGCAGCGACGTTTTCCATCTCTGGCGTGCGTTCAGCGGCCCAGGACGAGAAGGGTGAGGAGGCCGAGCGCGCCCAGGAAGATCACCGGCACGCCCAGCACCACGCCGAACACGATCGCGAGCGTCCCCCAGGGGCTGCGGCGGCGCAGACGCTGCCCGGGCAGGGCGACTCCGGGCGGCGGCGGGGTGAGCAGGTCCGGTGCCCGGATCAGTGCCCGAACAACATCACCCGGAACAGGAACCACGCCACGGCGATGATGCCGAACATGAGCACCGACACCCAGGGGAATGCGCGCTTGAGCCGGCGTCCGCCGGGAGCGACACCGGGCGGCGGCGACCACGGCTGGGCCGGATCCGCCGGCGTGGGCGCGGCGCCGGCGAGGAATCCGAGCGGGGCGACCGGCACGCGCGCCGTCGGGGCCGAAGACGCAGACGGTGCGGCCGCGGGGCCGGTGCCCGCTGCGCGCAACCGGTCGTCGCGCCAGCGCGCCCACTGCTGCAGCTTGGTGATGACCGCCCCCACGGTGCCGAACAGCTGCGCCCAGACCGCCGGATCCAGGGTCGTCACTTCCGCCTTCTGCGCGTACAGGAACAGCCAGTCGTCGACGATCTCGATGTCGAAGGAGGCGGCGTTGTCGATGAGGCGCGCCATGACGTCCGGGGTGAACAGGTAGAGCGCATCGCGCTCGTAGCCTTCGGGGCAGTACAGCGCGAAGTACTGATCGAAGTCGCCCTCGAGGGACAGGCGCTGATGCCTGCCGTAGGACGCGGGCAGGTTCGAGCCGAGGAAGCCGTTGTTCGCGAGCGAATCGAGCACGATGTTCGGCAGCGGCACGTCGAGCCTGATGGCGACATAGCCCCAATGGTGGGTCTCGGCTTCCTTGCCGGATCCGGTCGTGTACTGATAGTTCGCGAACTCGACGAAGCGGGGCGTAGTACCTCGCACCAGGTCGTGGGACGCCCTGGCATGGCCCAGACCGAAGATCATTCCGGGAAGCTGCGGATCTGCGAGCTCAGGGAGGTAGCTCATGCCGTTGGCGGCCGCGAACGCGGCGAGGCGATAGGCCCGGATCCTCCGTCCGCGCACCCAGAAAACGACCCCCACCGTGATGGCCGCCGCGAGGACCAGGATCAAGAGGGGCGTGATGATGAGGCTGACGCCGACGCCCAGGGAGGCGCTCAGCATCGCACCGAAGATGCTGCCCGAGACGCCGAGGATGAAGACCACGGCGATGGCGCCGAAGACCATGCCGATGATCTGGGGCGCGCTCGCTCCGGAGCCTCCGGCGGGCGCCGATCGGGCGAACGCAGCCAGCGCGGCGCGGTCGATCGGCGCGGTGAGCGGGGTGGCATCGAAAGGATACGAGCCCGCTGGTCGGTTCGTCGGCACGGTCACGCGTCCACGCTAACCCCGATGGCTCGCATCCTGGCCGGACCGCGGCGAGCGTTCACCGGTTCAGCTCGTCGGCGTCCCACTGCAGGTTCGCGCCCTCGGTGAGGGGCAGGGCATCGATCCGCTCGTCCGCGCACAGTGCGGCGATGAGAGGGGCGGATCCGGCGACGACCGTGGAGTCGAAGTCGATCTCGCTGACCAGGATCCAGGCGCGGTCGGCCGGCCAGATCAGGCTCGGGTGCTGCGCCATCGGCGCGACGCCTCGTTCCTCGTGCCCGATCCCTGAGCCCGTCGAAGGGTCGCTCCAGGGGACGAAGGCCACCCAGTCCGGATCCGCGAACGCGCGCGGCGGCGCGGTGAACAGCACGTGCTCGCGCTGCGGGAGCTCGAGGTGCGCGCCCTCGGAGATCTCGCGGGGCAGGATCCCGTCGTGCCACACCGCCTTCTGGTACGGGTTGTTGAACGGGTCGTGGATGCTCTCGGCCAGCATCGCGGCGTGCGCCTCGGCGGGGTCGCCGGTGGCCGTCAGGAACACGCGCCCGGCGGGACCGTAGCCACCCAACAGGCCGCCCCAGCCTCCCCAGAGGCCCGCGATCCCGTCGTCCGGAGTCGTCGTGTGCGCGACCAGGTGCTCGGCCGCATGGGCCAGGATCTCGGGTGGCAGATCGCCCTCGATCGGCGCGCTGAACTCCCGCCCATCGGGGGAGCGCCGGCTGCGCCAGTCCTCGCCCTGCGGTGTACGCACGATCCGGTTCCACTGCGCGAGCGGATGCAGCACGGTGCCGAAGGCCGCGGCGGTGTCCGTCCAGGTGGCGACCTCGTCCCGGAACGACGCCACGGTGCGGTCGAACTCGTCGTCCGCCATCGCGCGCAGCTCGTCGGAGGTCGGAACGACGCCGCCACCGACGAGGCTCCGCACCCGGGCCGGATGGAAGATCCTGGCGTACGCCTCGAACCCGCGCGGCACGACGGTGTGCATCGTCGTCGGGTCGTGATCCAGACGTTCCCGGATCCAGCTGCCGACGGACGTGTCGTCCTCCCACCGCATCCGCTCAATCCTTCGTCGCGATGATCGTGAACGTGCAGGGCACCAGGTCGCGCTCCGCGTCGGGCCAGACGAATCCGCTTTCCGTGGCGAGCATCCGCGGGCTGAACTGCCAGGGCAGCTCCTGCCCCTCGTCGAGGCGACGGATCCGCAGCCCCGCACCGATCAGCGCGTTCACGACCGAGGACAGCGGATGCGGCCACTCGTAGGTGCGCGGGTGGGCTACGACGCCGTCGCCGGCATAGGTGCTGTCGTCGTCCCAGGCCTGCGCTTCCTCGGATTCGAAGTAGCGGTAGCGCAGCACCAGTTCGTCGCGGGTCTCGTCCAGCGTGTTCAGGGCGGGGTGGCCGTCGCGGATGTAGAAGACGCCGCCCGGGCGCAGCAGACCGGCGACCTGCGCGGCCCAGCGGTCCAGATCGTTCAGCCAGCAGATCGCGCCGATGCTCGTATACACGACGTCGAACGTGGCACTCACCGCCGCTGCCGCCTCGAGCACGTCGGTCTCTACCCAGTCGGCGTCGAGGCCGAGCCGGGTGGCCAGCGCCGCCGCGGCCTCCAGCGCGGGGGCGGAGAAGTCGACGCCGGTGACGCGCGCGCCCAGGCGGGCGAACGACAGCGTGTCGGTGCCGATGTGGCACTGCAGATGGCACAGAGCGAGTCCGTCGACCCCGTTCGGAAGGAATGGCGCGAGCGCAGCGGCATCCGCACGCACGACGGCAGACAGGTGCTCCGGGTCGTCGAACGCGTCGAGCCCGTACGCCTCGACGTGCAGGGCCACGCGGTCGTCCCAGTTCTCCCGGTTCGCGTCGCGCGCTGGCACCCAGTCGATCCGCACAGAACTCATCACGGGTTCAGTCATGTCGCCACGCTACCCGGGCGGCGGAATCAACACTCGACCTGTCTCCGCAAGATGGAAAACGCCGCTGGGAGGTGAAGCGCAGCGTCGTTTTCCATCTCCAAGCCCGGGGATACCCCGACTGGCCCCGGATCCTCCGCAGCACTTGGACCGGGTCGGGATCCGACGGAAGCGGTCCGCCGACCGGCCGGTTCGCGGCACCCGACCGGATCCGCTAAGCTGTTCAGGTTGTCTGGGTACATCTGTGCCCTGACACGTGCACAACACCCTCCTGCTTCCGGGAAAGTCCCGGAAGCCGTTCTAGTCCGAAGGAGGTGGGTAAGTGACGCACCAGTACGAGCTCATGGTCATTCTGACCCCCGAGCTGGACGAGCGCCAGGTTGCCCCCAACCTCGACAAGTTCCTGAAGGTCATCACCGCTGATGGTGGCTCGATTGACAAGGTCGACATCTGGGGCAAGCGCCGTTTCGCCTACGAGATCAACAAGAAGACCGAGGGCATCTACGCCGTCGTGAACTTCACCGCGAGCAGCGCGGCCACCAACGAGCTGGACCGCCAGCTGAACCTGTCGGAGCTCGTGTTCCGCACCAAGGTTCTGCGTGCCGAAGAGGCGCAGGCGATGGTCGCAGCCGAGGCCAAGCGTGCCGAGGAGAAGGCCGCCCGCAAGCCCAAGGCCGCGAAGGTCTAAGGATCATGGCCGGCGAGACCGTCATCACCGTGGTGGGAAACCTCACTGCCGACCCCGAGCTGCGTTACACGCAGAACGGGCTGCCGGTGGCGAACTTCACCATCGCTTCGACGCCGCGCACCTTCGACCGCCAGGCGAACGAATGGAAGGACGGCGACGCGCTGTTCCTCCGTGCGTCCGTGTGGCGCGAGTTCGCCGAGCACGTGGCGGGATCCCTGACGAAGGGCATGCGGGTCATCGCATCCGGACGCCTGCGTCAGCGCTCCTACCAGGACAAAGAAGGCCAGAACCGCACCGCGATCGAGCTGGAGGTCGACGAGATCGGCCCCTCGCTCCGCTACGCGACCGCGCAGGTCACCCGTGCCGCCTCCAACGGCGGCAACGGCGGTGGCTTCTCCGGTGGCAACAGCGGCGGTGGACGTCCGCAGCAGCAGTCTTCGAACGAGCCGTGGTCGACCCCCGGTTCCTCGAGCGCTGACGCGTGGAGCACTCCCGGCAGCTTCGGCGACGACACGCCCTTCTAAGGCCGTCGTCGGTCCCGCACCGGGGCCGGAGCACAAACAAGATTGCGGATCCTGACGGATCCGAAAACCATTTCTCGTAAGGAAGACTCATGGCTGGAAAGTCGAGCGGCGACCGCCGCAAGCCGCGGAAGGGTGGCAAGCCCACCGCTCCCGCGAAGTCCATCCGCGTGGGTGTCATCGACTACAAGGACGTCGCGACCCTCCGCAAGTTCATCTCGGAGCGTGGAAAGATCCGCGCCCGTCGTATCACCGGTGTCTCGGTGCAGGAGCAGCGTCTGATCGCCAAGGCGATCAAGAACGCGCGCGAGATGGCTCTCCTGCCCTACGCCGGCGCTGGCCGCTAAGGGGTACCGACATGGCAAAGCTGATTCTCACGAATGAGGTCGCCGGGCTCGGTAGCGCCGGTGACGTGGTCGAGGTCAAGAACGGGTACGCCCGCAACTACCTCGTGCCGCAGGGTTTCGCTGTCGCGTGGACGCGCGGTGGCGAGAAGCAGGTCGAGCAGATCCAGGCCGCCCGCAAGGCGCGTGCGATCCACGACCTCGACGACGCGGTGGCGCTGAAGAACGCCATCGAGGCCGCCAAGGTGCGCCTGGCCGTCAAGGCCGGTGCTGAGGGCCGCCTGTTCGGTTCGGTCAAGACCGCCGATGTCGCCGCCGCCGTCGAGGCTGCCGGCATCGGTGCGATCGACAAGCGCAAGGTGCACATCACCTCGCCGATCAAGTCGGTCGGCGAGCACGAGGCCACGGTTCGTCTGCACGACGACGTGACCGCCGTGATCACGCTGCAGGTCGTCGCCGCCAAGTAATCCGGCAGGCGCTCACGCGCCGACTGCCTGTCAGGGGCCGTCTCCTTCGGGAGGCGGCCCCTTTCGCGTGCCCCGAGCATTCACGGGCCGAAGGGAAGGCAGGACCGTGAGGGCACGGAACTTTTCTTAATGACCAGAACCGGGTTCGACCCGGACGCCTCAGTACATTCGACGGGTCCGGCAGGGTCGCCGGCTCCGCACATCGGCGATGGCGCCGGTGACATGTGAAAGGCATCGTCCGTGAAGATCTCGACATTCGCCCGTGCCGCGGCGGTGGGGACGGCTCTGCTCCTCGCCCTGACGGCGTGCAGCTCCCCGAAGAGCGACCAGGGCGCCTCCGCCGATTCCGGCACCACTCCCTTCAAGCCGCTCACCCGGGTCGAGCTGATCGCGCCGGCCGCGCCGGGAAGCGGGTGGGATCAGACCGCCCGCGCGACCCAGGGCTCGTTGCAGGCCGACAAGCTGGCCAAGACCGTGACGGTCAACAACGTGCCTGGCGCCTCGGGCACCGTCGCTCTCGCGCAGGTCGCGCCGAAGAAGGGTCAGAAGGACCTGCTGATCATGTCGGGGCTGGCGATGATGAGCGGCGTCGTCACGAACGGCACCTCGGTGTCCCTCGACGACCTGACCCCGATCGCGCGTCTCGTCGGCGAGCACGAGGCGATCGTCGTTCCCAAGGGGTCACCCTTCACGAACATCGACGACCTCTTCGCCGCTATCAAGAAGGACCCCAAGTCGGTTGCGATCGCCGGCGGATCCGCCGGATCGGCCGACCACCTCTTCATCGGCCTGCTCGCGCAGCACTACGGAGTGAAGCCGTCGGACGTCAACTACGTGCCCTACTCGGGCGGCGGTGAGGCGACCACCGCGCTGCTCGGCGGCAAGGTACAGGCGGGCATCGCCGGCACGGGAGAGTTCGCGGCGCAGATCGAGAGCGGCGAACTGACCGGTCTGCTCGTCTCCTCGCTCAAGAACGACGGCGACCTGACCTTCGTCCAAGCCGCGGGAGAGATCGATCCCGAGCTCGAGTTCGCCAACTGGCGCTCGATCATGGCGCCCGGTGGCATCGATGCGAAGCTGCGCGCGCAGTATCTCGCCGCCATCGACAAGATGCACGCCGGCGACGCGTGGAAGGCCGAACTTCAGAAGAACGCCTGGATCGACAACTACATCGCGGGAGACGAGTTCGCCGGGTGGCTGAAGTCGGAGAACACCCGGGTGCAGAGCGTCCTCAAGGACCTGGGTCTCGCGAAGTAGCACGAGCGCTCGCGGAGGGGCACCTCCTCCGCGAGCGGTCGCGCCCGTCGTGTCAAGCCGCACCAAGGAGCATCCGATGAGCGACGTCTCTTCCCCTCAGGAAACCGCCACGCCCGAAGACCCGCAGCCGGAGGATCTCGGCCACGGGAGCCGTCCGCCATCCACGACAGGACTCGGCGAGTGGGTCGTCGCCGGGGCGGTGTTCGTGCTGGGCGGCGTCGTCCTCTTCGACGGGCTCGGCCAGCGTCAGTCCACGTCCGCGTCCGGGATCGGCGCCGGCTTCATGCCCATCGTCGTGGGCAGCGCACTGCTCGCGCTCGCGGCGCTGCTGGCCGTGCAACTCGCGCGCGGCAGGCGCGGTGAGCCGGAACAGGCCGAAGGAGACGTCGATGTCACGCGCACGCACTGGGTGGCTCTGGGCATCGCAGCGGCCGGCCTGCTGTTCTTCTTGTTCACGGTGGAGCCGCTCGGCTTCATCCCCGCCACCACGGTCATGTTCTTCCTGATCTCGCTCGCGATGGGTTCACGGCGTTATCCGACCGCCTTCGTGATCGCACTCGCGACCGCCTGCGTGATCTTCTTCGCCTTCACGAAACTGCTCTCGATCGATCTGCCCGCGGGCGTTCTGGAAGGGATCATCTGATGCCCGGCCTCGAAGGACTCATGCACGGGTTCGAGTTGGCGTTCCAGCCGCAGAACCTGATCTTCGCGCTCATCGGCACGATCGTCGGAACGCTCGTGGGGGTGCTGCCAGGCATCGGGCCCGCGCTCACCATCGCCCTGCTGCTTCCGCTGACCTATTCCGTCGACCCGTCGGCCGCGTTCATCATGTTCGCCGGCATCTACTACGGCGCCATGTACGGCGGCTCGACCACCGCCATCCTGCTGAAGACACCGGGAGAGTCGGGGTCGGTCATCACCGCGATCGACGGAAACCGAATGGCGCGCATGGGAAGGGGCGCCACGGCGCTCGCGACCGCGGCGATCGGATCCTTCGTCGCCGGGACCATCGCCACCATGCTGGTCGCGTTCTTCGCGCCATGGATCGTCGACATCGCGGTGCAGCTCGGCCCGCAGGACTATCTCGCCCTCATGGTGGTCGCCTTCCTCACGGTGAGCGCGCTCGTCGGCAGCTCGCCGCTGCGGGGACTCATCTCGATGGCGGTGGGGCTCGCGATCTCACTCGTCGGCATCGACTTCCAGAGCGGGCAGCAGCGCCTGACCTTCGGTCTCCTGCCGCTCCTGGACGGGATCGACACGGTCGTGCTGATCGTCGCGCTGTTCGCGATCGGCGAGCTGTTCTACGTGGTCGCCCATCAGTCGACCTTGCTGTTCAAGGTCATGCCGTTCGCCGGCCGCTGGATGAACCGGGAGGACTGGCGGCGGTCGTGGAAGCCATGGCTGCGCGGCACGGCGATCGGGTTCCCACTCGGCGTCATCCCCGCGGGCGGATCCGAGATCCCGACCTTCCTGTCGTACACGCTGGAGCGCCGGCTGTCCAAGAGGCCCGAGGAGTTCGGCCACGGCGCGATCGAGGGTGTGGCGGGGCCGGAAGCGGCGAACAACGCCAACGCGGCCGGCACGATGGTGCCGCTGCTCACACTCGGCATCCCGACATCTGCGACCGCTGCGGTGATCCTCGTCGCCTTCCAGCAGTATGGGATCCAGACCGGGCCCCAACTGCTGGAGACCAACGGCCCCCTGGTGTGGAGCCTCATCGCGAGCCTCGTGGTGGCCAACGCGATCCTGCTGCTGCTGAACCTTCCCCTGGTGGGCCTGTGGGTCAAGCTGCTGAAGATCCCGAAGCCGTACATGTTCGCCGGTATCGCGACCTTCGCCGTGCTGGGCGCCTATGCGGCGGGGGGTTCGACTTTCGACGTGGGTCTGCTGCTCGTGCTGGGCGTGCTCGGCTACCTGATGCGCCGCTTCGGCTATCCGGTCTCGCCGCTCATCGTGGGGGCGATCCTCGGTCCGATCGCCGAGGTGCAGTTCCGCCGGGCGCTCGACATCGCCGGCGGCGACCCCGCGACGCTGGTCTCGACACCCTTCACGTGGGCGATCTACGGCACGCTCGCTCTGGTGTTCATCCTCACGTTCGCGCTCCGCCGCCGCCCCTCGAAGCGGGACGTCCTCATCGAGGTGGGCGCGCTGCCGACCTCGCTCATTCCGACGATCGAAGCCGTCCCGACGATCGAGACACCGAGCGCCGATCGGGCTCCGAGGCGGGAGGCCGCCCGCGCGCAGAGCGACCAGGAGTGAGCACCGCGCAGGGCACGCGCGGCGCCCGCCCGGAGACTCTCTCCTCCGGTGGGCGCCGCCCTGGCGCATGGGAGACTGTTGCGGTGCGTCGTCCGATGTCGTTGAGCACGCAGTTGCTGGTGCTGCAGATCGCGATCGTGCTGGTCATCGTCGCGGGGACGGGTGCGGTCGCGGCGTTCCTCGCCGCCCAGGCGAACAGGGACGCCTACCGCGATCGCATGGTCGCCATCGCGCAGTCGGTCGCCGGCCTGCCGACCGTGGTCGAGGCACTGCTGGCGCAGGATCCCGAGGGCCAGATCCAGCCGATCTCGGAAGCCGTGCGCAAGTCCTCCGGTCTCAGTTATGTCGTCGTGACCGACGACCACGGCATCCGCTACTCGCATCCGAATCCCGAGCGCATCGGCGAGAAGGTCTCCACGGACCCCTCGGTCGCCCTCTCCGGCAAGGTGCAGATCGAGACCCAGACCGGCACGCTGGGTGAATCCTGGCGAGTGAAGGTGCCGATCCACGGACCGGACGATCGGGTGATCGGGATCGTCTCGGTCGGGATCTTCGAGACCGATCTCCAGGCGCAGTTCGTCGACGATCTCCCCGGTCTCATCATCGCGCCCATCGCGGCCGCGGTGATCGGCGTGATCGGCTCGGTCTGGATCGGCGCGCTGCTGCGCCGGCGCATCTACGGCCTCGAGTCGGAGGAGATCCGCACGATGCTGGACACCAGGGAAGCCATGCTGCACGGCATCCAGGAGGGGTTCATCGCGGTGGATGCCGACGGGCGTCTCGTCGTCGTCAACGACGCGGCGGCCCGGCTTCTCGGCGTGGAGTCGGACGAGATCCTCGGCAAGGACGCTGCGGACGTGCTCGATGAAGAACTGGCGCAGTTCCTGCTCTCCGGGGAGACCGGGGAGACTCCCGTGCTGTCCGGCGAGCGCGTGCTCGTGGTGCACGGCGCTGCGGCGCGGGTGAAGGATCGCGATGTCGGTCACATCGCGATGCTGCGCGACAGGACTGAGCTCGAGGAGACCCTGCGTGACCTGCGCGGTGCCCGCAGCCTGGCCGACGACCTGAGGGCGCAGTCGCACGACTTCTCCAACACCCTGCAGGTGCTCAGCGGTCTGCTCGAGACCGACCAGACCGATGCGGCGCTGTCCTTCATCCACCGGGTCGGCGGCGGCGGATCCCTTCCGACAGGACAGCTGCTGCACGGCATCGACGACATCGAGGTCTCCGCGCTCGTGCTGGCCAAGTCCGCGCGCGCCCAGGAGCTCGGGATCGATCTGGTCGTGGATCCCGAGTCGCATCTGCGCGAGGTCGAGCAGGACGACGATCTGCTGACCATCGTGGGGAACCTGCTCGACAATGCGATCGAGGCCCTCGGATTCCGGGGAGGGCAGGTCGTGCTGCGCATCAACGACGACGTCGTGCCGGATCGGATCACGGTGAGCGTCGATGACGACGGTCCCGGTGTTCCGGCCCACCTGCGCGAAGCCGTCTTCGAGATCGACGTCTCGGACAAGGAGTCTGCTCCGCGCAAGGAGCGGCGGGGCATCGGCCTCACGATCGTCAAGCGGGTGGCGCAGCGACTGGGCGGTACGGCGATCGCGGAGGCCTCCGAATCGGGAGGCGCCCGTTTCGTGGTGGATGTGCCGTGGTCGTTCGAGGCGAAGGCTCCGTGATGAGCTCCGCACGGGTCGTGATCGTCGAGGACGATCGGCTGCTCGCCGGCCTCAACGCCAAGCTGGTCGGCGATCACCCCGGTTTCGTCGTGGTCGCCGTAGCGCACACCGCATCGGCCGGACTCAGGGAGATCGAGCACCACCGCCCGGATCTGCTTCTGCTCGACGTCTACCTTCCCGACCTCAACGGCCTCGAGCTGCTGCGGCGGCTGAGGACGATGCGCACCGATGTCGAGGTGATCGCCGTGACCGCCGCGCGCGACCTCGAGACAGTGCGCCGTGCGCGGACGCTGGGCGTCCGGCACTATCTCGTCAAGCCCTTCACGAGAGCCGATCTGCATCGCCGTCTGAATGAGGTGCAGCGCGCGCTCACCATGGCGGCAGGGGATGCGGATCTGGACCAGCGGGAGGTCGATCTCATGCTGGGCGGCAGCTCCGCCGATGCGGCGGCACCCAGGAACCTCTCGACCTCGAGCCTGAACCGGGTCGCGGCACTTCTCGACGGGGCTGCGGGCGACATGTCGTCGGCGGAGATCGCGGACGCTCTGGGGATGTCGAGGGTGAGTGCTCGCCGCTACCTCGACCATCTCGCCACAATCGGGCGTGCGGAGGTCACGCCCCGGTACGGTGCGGTGGGGCGCCCGGAGAACCGCTACCGCGCCTCCCGCAGCTGAGAAACACCGGAGGCTGCGCCGCCCGCCGACAGGGCCCGGCGCGTACACCGGATCCATTGCCCGAATACCGGAAGACCGGTATGGTTTGCCTCAAAGGTTGCACGGGCTGGGGCGTGGGCAACCGTCGACGGGGTGGGACCCGGCGATCTTGGGGATCGGCGCGTCGCGATGCACTCCGCAGACTTCCGCGCACCCGGAGCGTGTGATCATCACCGATCACCGAGCTGGGGAGCTGCGGAAATGTCTTCTGACAACAGGGGTGCTGGGGTGCTCCGCAAGGCCGCGTACGCGGCGGGCGCGATGTCGCTCGCCGTCGCGGGAATCCTGATCACGGTGCCGGGCGCGTCTGCAGACGACGCCGCGCCGTGCACGCCGATGGCGGCGTACGACGAGCAGGTGCTCGTCACACCTGAGGTGCCCGCGACACCGGGCACACCTGCTGTCACGCACACGGCGCCGGTGCAGCGCTGGAGCTGGAACCCCCACGGCGAGCAGGACGGCCCTGGCGACTCCACTCCGGTGAACGATCCCGATCACTGGACCGCGAACACCGAGCACTACAAGGATGGCGAACCGCTCGGTGTGGCGTATCAGGCCGGAACGCCCGGGAACGGCGACTGGTTCTACTGGACCACGGAAGAGGTCGTCGACACTCCGGCCGTGCCGGGGACGCCCGAGATTCCGGCCGTCTACCAGACCGTGCACCACGACGCGGTGACCTGCCCCGTCACGGTCGTCACGCCGCCGGTCGTGGCCCCGCCGGTGGTTGCGCCCGCACCCGAGCCCGAGACGCACACCGTGCCCGCCACGGTGCAGACCGACGGCGATCAGACCGCGGTGCTCGTGCTCTCGGGCGGCCTCGGCCTTCTCGCAGCCGGGGCGCTGACCGGCGCCGGACTGCTCGTGCGTTCGCGCCGCAACTGAGTCGCGCGAACCACTCGACGCCATGAACGACAGGGCCACCGCGCGGCGCCGTCGCCTCGCGGTGGCCCTGCTCGTCGTCGGACTCATCGCCGGGGCGGCCGCCGTACTGTTGTGGACCGCGACGCGATCGGCCCTCGGTGGCGTGCCGATGTCCACCGCGCCCGTGTCGGCGCCCACGGCCGCGCCCGTCACGCCGGCCGACTCGCCGGACCCGGTGGCTTCGCCGGCCACGCCGACGCCCGCGTCGCTGCAGGACATCGCCGGAAATCCCGTGCACGTGACCGTGCTCCAGCAGGGAGTGCCGCTCATCGACGCGGACGTGAATCAGATCCAGCTCAACGGCGACGGCTGGCTGAGCCCCGATGAGGGGCTGGCGGGGTGGTACGGGCCGCCGCAGTGGGAGACGGTGCCGGGCGACCTCTCCGATTACCGGGGCATCATCGTCGGGCACAACGTGACGGGCTACGGCACGAAGGACGTGTTCTACGATCTCGGGCAGGTGCGGGCCGGCGACAGCGTGGTGCTCACCTATGCGCTGCAGGCGGGCGGATACGCCACCGCAGGTTTCACGGTCACGCAGGACGCCCGATCCGTTCCGAAGCAGGACGTCGTGGCGCAGGCGGCGACCACCTACAAGTGGGTGTGGCAGTCGGATGCGCCGGAGCGGGCGCTGTCGCTGTTCTCCTGCGACCTCGATGCCCCGCACGTCGACGGTCACTCCGTCGACAACTGGATCGTGACCGCCGTACGCGTGTCCTGACCGGTCGTCCGGGCGCGCCCCCTCGGGGGTCGCCTCCTCCTGGGGAGACGACCCCCTTTGTCTGCCGGCCGGCCGATGCTGGGGACGGGGCCGATCCGGCGGGGCCCGGCGGTGCGGCGTGCACCCTCCCTCGGACGCCGCACCGCCAGACCGGTCAACGGGCGAGTGCGCGCCGGGTGAGGATCCCGCCTCCGATCATGACGAGCAGCAGCGCCACCAGGATCAGCAGCGCCGGGGAAGCCCCACCCGTCTGAGCGAGACGCGGTCCGTTCTGCGCGGCGCCCAGGTTCGACACCGGGATCGAAGCGGCACCGTGACCGCCCGGGGTTCCGGGAGCTCCAGGAGCACCGGGGGTTCCCGGCGTGCCAGGCGTTCCGGGGGTGCCGGGTGTTCCCGGGGTTCCGGGGGTGCCAGGTGTTCCCGGGGTTCCCGGCGCGCCAGGTGTTCCGGGGGTGCCGGGTGTTCCCGTGGTCGTGGTGCTGGTGCCGCCCACCGCGATCGCATTGCCGCCGATCGTGATCGGGGCGGTGATCGGGGCGACGATCTGCGTGCCGCCGAGGATGGATCCGATCCCTGAGGTCGTCGCCCCGGAACCGCTACCCGCTCCGCCCATCACGGGGCCGGATCCGGTAGTGGTGGCGGTGCTGTGGCCGAGGACGGCGATGGCATTGCCGACCGCGGTGACGGGCGCGGTGATCGGTGCGACGACCTGCGTGCCGCCGAGGATCGCGTGGTCTCCGCTGGTGCTCGGACCGGTTGCCGCCGGTGGGGTGCCGGCGGGTGGCGTCGTGCCGGTGGTCGGCGAGGCCGAGGTGGCGGTGCTGTCACCCAGCACGCTCACGGCGTTGCCCGTGACCGTGATCGGCGCGGTCACCGGGACGACCGCCTGCGTGCCCGAGAGCACTCCGTCATCGCCGCTGGTGGTCGCGGCCGGTGCCGGTGTCGCTGCCGCTGGCGCGGCGGGTGGCGCGGTCGCGGTGCTGTCGGACTCGCCGAGCACGCTGATCGCGTTGTCCGCCACGGTGATCGGCACGTTCACGGGAACGACCGCCTGTGTGCCGGATCCGATCGCGTCGTCCCCGGAGGTGGTTGCCGGTGCCGGACCGGGTGCGGGTGCAGCGGTCGGGGCGGGCCCGGTCGCGGTGGAGGATCCGAGGATCGAGATCGCGTTGCCGGTCACGGTGACGGGGACCGAGATCGGCGCGATGATCTGCGTGCCGGATCCGATCCCGTCGCCTGAAGAGGTGTTGTCAGCCGCATTCGCGGCCGAGGCGCCGAGCAGGGTGATCCCGCCGGCGATGAGCGTGCCCCAGAGGGCGTGCTTCACGAAAGTGCGCATGGTTTTTGTTCTCCTGACAGTGAATCGATGAGGGAACGCGCGGAAACGCGCGTCGGTGTCCTGCCCGTGACGGGCAGCCCGGACCGATTCAGTCGGGAGAGACGTCGGCGGGGAACACCGGCGAGGAAGGCAAGGCGTCGTCGGCAGCGGCGCCGAACGGCGCGCTGAGGGACGGCGCCGCGACATGCAGCGTCGAGAACGTCGCGAACCAGGACGCCGAGCCCCCGCCGGATCCGGCGGAGGACGACGAACCCGTGCCGGCCGCCCACGGATCCGGTGCGCCGGGAGGCGGTGGCGCGGACGGGAGCGGAGGCGCAGTGCTGCCCGTTCCGGCTCCCGGACGTTCGTGGATGACACGGTGGGAACGGTCGTCGAGTCGCAAGGGCGGACCGGCCGCGGAGCCCGAGACGGCGATCTGAGCCGGAGGGAGCGGATCCGTCCCGCGCGTACCGGCACCGTCGGTGCTGCGCACGACCACCGGGGGGACGACGACGGGATCCGAGGGAATCACACCGCCCGGCGGGGGAGTCAGGCTGCTGGTGACGCCGTCGACGGTGTTGCTGAGCCGGCCGAGCAGAGCGGGGACACCGAGCTCGCCGCTCACGTCACCCACGATCGGGACGGACGTCACGGCGTCGGCGATGGGGGCGGTGAGCGACGACAGCGGCGACGATGCGAGCACGGAGGACACCGGCGCGAGCACGTCGGGGACGACGTCCGAAACGGTGCCGCCGAGATCCGTGACAGCGTTCGCGAGCGGAGCAGGGAGGTGGGGTGCTGATGCGACGACGTCGAGGATCGGCTGCGACGCATCCGCGGCGACGGTCGACGCTGCACCGACGGCGTCGGAGACCGCCGGTGCGGCCTCCTGGCCGATGCTCTGCACCGGCGCGACGATCGCATCCGCGGTGCCGGCGACGGCGGTCGCCGTGTCGCTGACGGTGGACGCGATCACCGAGGGGGTGCCGCCGAGCAGACCGCCGGCATCGCCGAGCAGGCCACCGGAGTCATCCGCGTGGGCCGGCGAGGGTCCGAGGATCACGGAGAGCGCCGCCCAGCCCAGGGCGAGGCAGGCACCCGAGAGCAGACCGACACGGAGTCGGTGACCGCTCCAAACGGTCACGTCCACGGTCACCTCCCCAGGATCCCGAGTGACGTCGCGAGGACGACGTTCGCTTGGCGCTGACTGTACGCTCGCCGACGGCGCACGTCCAGGGGGTGGCGGCACTCTTGTGCGCGGACGAGGAGGGGCGCGCTACTGTCGAGGCGTGGGGGGAGCATGAGCACGGATGCCGGCGGGGTGCTGCCGTATCCGCTGCCCCGCAACTGGCAGGACAGAGGGATGGGTCCATTGCCGGTGACCGCGATCACGATCATGACTGTGGTCGCCGCGGGACTGCTGGCGTTCGGCGTCCTGCGAGCTCTCGGCGGAGACGTGCTGGGTACCGTCCTGGCCAGCGTGTTCTACGGTGCGCTCATGGCCGGCGTCTCGGTCTCCCGTGAAGGCGGCCGACGGCGGATCAGGGGTCCTGTGCTGATGAACGCGGTCACCCTCACACGGGCGGATTCGGCGCCTCCGGACTCCTGGGTGCATTTCTTCCGCGAGGGGCTCGCGTCATGGACTCTCGGCTGGGCGCTGCTGCTCGGCGGAGTCGGATCCGCGGTGCTTCTGGTGATGGCGGGCGTACGTGCGATCGCCGTCGATGCAGGCGGATGGCTGCTGCTCGTCGTTCCGCTGGGGCTGTGCGCGGCCATCCTCGTGCTGTGCGGGGCGATCGCGCTGATCATCGCGTTCCGCAGCGCGTCGTTCGCCCGTATCCCGATCGGGCTCTCGATCGGTCGCAGCGGCATCTCCCGGTACTACGTCGACACCATCGAGTCCGTTCGCTGGGAGGACATCCGCGCGATCACCGCCGTGGCACGGGAGGACTCCGACACGGAGGGATCCCGGAGCGTCCTGATCGAGCGCGAGGGCGAGGACCCGTGGCGCATCGGCGTCGACGAGTATCCGACGCCGCCGTGGGTGATCTGCTGCGCGCTGCGGTTCTGGCTCGAGCATCCGGCGAACCGGAGCGAGCTCAGCAGCACGTTCGCACAGCGACGTCTGGAGCAGTGGTGCGACGCGGCGAAGGATCCGGCCGATTGAGCGCACGCGCCGCCTTCGCGTGCGCGGATGAGCGGCGCCACACCCGCCGAATGGCCGACTTGACAAAAGGCGGCCCGCGTGGGGGGCGTCCCCAGGTTGTGCACATCCCACCACGCGACGGCGAACCTTAAAGAGGGACTTTAAACAGATTCTCATCCACAGGGTGGGGAAGAGCGAAATACCTGATCAGAAGCATCAAAAAAGTTCCGGATGCGAACGTTCCCCACAGTTATCCCCAGGCACTCTGCACAGACACTCCGGAGTTACCCGCAATCTCTCCACATAGTTATCCACAGGCTCTCGAGCGCGGCAGGTAGCGTTGTCGAGCATCCCGATGTCGGTGGTCCATGATGTGCTGTGCGCGTGGGGGAGGACCCTCCGATCACGCATCCGACCGGGATCTGCAGACCGTTCGGGGGAATGGGAAAGGGGAGCGCGTGTCGATCGCGGATATCGCGGAGGAGCGTCTCGGTGCGGGGCGCGGTCCTGAGCGGACCCCGCCGCACGACGTCATGGCCGAGCAGAGCACGCTCGGCGGCATGCTGCTGTCGAAGGACGCGGTGGCCGATGTCATCGAGTCGCTGCGCGGAGCCGATTTCTACATCCCCAAGCACGAGCTGATCTTCGACGCGGTCCTTTCGCTGTACTCGCACGGCGAGCCCACAGACGTCATCGCCGTCACGGACGAGCTGATCAAGACCGGCAACCTGTCCCGCGCGGGCGGGGCCGACTATCTGCATTCGCTGACGTCGATCGTGCCGACCGCCGCGAACGCCGGCTTCTACGCCGGGATCGTGTCGGAGCGCGCGATCCTGCGCAAGCTCGTCGACGCGGGCACCCGCATCGTGCAGATGGGCTACGACGGACAGGGCGACGCCACCGACCTCGTCAACAGCGCCCAGGCCGAGATCTACTCGGTCACCGGCACCGAGACAGCCGAGGACTACGTCCCGCTCACCGTCGCCGTCGATGCCGCCGTCGAGGAGATGGAGGCCGCGAGCGGTCGGGACGGATCCATGACCGGCGTTCCGACCGGGTTCCGCGAACTCGACGAACTCACCAACGGCCTGCACGGCGGTCAGATGATCGTGGTCGCCGCTCGCCCCGCCATGGGTAAGTCGACGCTCGCGCTCGACTTCGCCCGCGCGGCCTCGATCGGGCACAACCAGCCCTCGATCTTCTTCTCGCTCGAGATGGGCAAGGCGGAGATCGCCATGCGCCTGCTCAGCGCCGAGGGCGCCGTGCCCTTGCAGAACCTCCGCAAGGGCACGCTCGACCAGCGCGACTGGACGACCGTCGCCTCGACGCGCGGTCGCATCAACGACGCACCGCTCTACATCGACGACAGCCCGAACATGACGCTCGTCGAGATTCGTGCGAAGTGCCGCCGGCTCAAGCAGCGCGTCGGCCTGAGGATGGTCGTCATCGACTATCTGCAGCTGATGACGAGCGGCAAGAAGGTCGAATCGCGTCAGCAGGAGGTGTCGGAGTTCTCCCGTGCCCTGAAGCTGCTCGCGAAGGAGCTGCAGGTGCCGGTGATCGCGCTCTCACAGCTGAACCGTGGCTCGGAGCAGCGTCAGGACAAGAAGCCCGCGATCAGTGACCTGCGCGAGTCGGGCTCGATCGAGCAGGACGCCGACATGGTGATCCTGCTGCACCGCGACTCCGTCTACGACAAGGACGTGCGTCCCGGCGAGGCCGATCTCATCGTCGCCAAGCACCGTAACGGTCCGACGGCCACCATCCAGGTCGCCTTCCAGGGTCACTTCTCGCGCTTCGCCGACATGGCCAGCGACTTCCAGGGTGGCGGGGACTTCCACTGATCGCCGCGTCTCTCGCGCGAACGTCCGCGGGCCGCGTAGAGACGCAAAGTGAGTGGCCGAAGGGTCTGGAATGATGGCTTCACTGATCATCGAAGCGCGCTGGGGGCCATGAATGAGTGACGAGGACCTCGTCAAGGCGAACGTCGAGGCTGTGGCTAAAGGGGAGAAGGGCGGCCTGCCTTCCACAGCGTTGGTCGAGGTTGAAAAGGGTCTCGCGATCTTGGTTGGTGACCACGTCCCTGACGGAGTGGACCTTATCCCCTTCACGTTCATGGATCTGGACACGCGTGTGGCAGTTTCGACAGCAGTCGGGAAGGCAGTCGGTCTCGGTGACATAGCCGCGCAAGGCGTAAACGCCGCGATCCAAGCCCAGGGCCTGGTGCGACTGGCACCGCAAACGCTGGCGGCATTAAAGACGGCGACACCGATCGTCAAAGACGGATGGAATCTGGGGACGCTCGCTGACGGTGGTGGCAAATTTGCTGCGCAGGTTCGTTGGTTGCCCGCGGGGGCTGCGACCACCGCTTCTGTTGTTGCGTCGATGGGCACAGCCATCACCCTGATGGTCATTCAAGTCCAGCTCAATCAGATTGCCGAAGCCGCCGAACACAACCTCGAGCTGACCTCGAAGGTTCTTCAAGTCCTCAGGCAAGAGCAGTGGTCCAGCGCTACCGGATACCACAAGACGTTGCTGCGAGAACTCAGTCATGCGCGGCGGATCGGCGAGGTGACTGAGGCGATCTTCGGTGAGGTTCAGGGATACCAAGGGGAGTTGTCGTCGCAGTGGGATGTCTTCGAGAAGGCGATTAAACAGCACGTCGCCGAGTTGCGGTCGAAAGTTGGCCACAAAGAACGTCAGCGGTACTTGACCGACAATGGACAGGCGATCATCGCCGACGTCCAGGCACTCCTTTTGGCACAGACTTCCTGGTTTGTTTATCAAGCGCTCCGAGCGGGCCATCTGCTCAAGAGTGCTCAGACGAACACGCAAGATGCTGAACTGCTGAAGAACCTGATCGCGGATGCGCAGGCACTCCACGAGAAGACGCTAGACGAAACAGACTGGGTCCTCGACCAGCTTGCACGGGAGTTCGCCGTTATCGCGGAGCTGCCCGGAAAGCGCACGTTCAAGATCGGCGGATCGGCGCGTGCCGCTGTGGACGCGAAGCAAATGGTGCTCCAGCTGCAGCAAGCACTTGCAGCGATTCGCGGACAGGACGCCACCAGCCTGCCAGGGCCCCTGGCGATGCCGGCGATTGCTGTGTTCGAGGGGGAAATGCCCCAGGTGCTGACTCGAATCCTCCCGTTGCGGTTGGGAGCCGACGAGAAGGTTCTCGCGCTTGCGGACGCATCGTGTGATCGCTGGAACCTCCCGCTCCTTGGAGTGGGGTGGGTGGCAGTCACGGATCGTCGCATCTTGGTGACAAAGCAAGAGTCGCTGCGGCGAGTGGGCGCGATCGACATCGAATTGGATGTCGACGACATCCGCTACGTGAGACGGCCTGATCGGGGCGACAAGCCTCCCGTGGTCGATGTCATCACCAAGGACACGGATCTGACGCTGGAGTTCCCCACGTGGTCCAAGAGCGGCGAAGCTCGTGAGAGCGCTGACAAGATGGCTGAGCTTGTCGCCAGCTTCATGAACCTCCCGGAATCAGAAGTTCCCTCCGCTCCGGACGTCGAGCAGGGCGCGCTTGCCGGGCGATTGACGCCGGCCGCCATGCTTAAGCCACCTGCGGCGGAACCGCGCTCTCGCTGATGCTGCGCAGTGTCTGAACGATGGCGTCGACCTCGGCCTCTGGGAAGACCAGGTCTGGTCCAGTCGGTGCATGGTCTGTGTACGGCGGCTCGAAGAGTCGGCTGGGGTCCATGACGCCGCTCCTCGTGAGTTCGTCCACGATGAGATTCACGAAGCGGATCTGACTCAAGGTGAATTTGGTCTCGTCCAGATAGGTCTCGAAGGCCTGCGTGGCGGCGGCCCGATCGAGCCCCACCAGGCTGCGGACGAAGACGCCGAGTCCTCCCACATGGTCGTTCGCCCAGGCTATGTCCACGGGGCCGGCCCCGGCGGAGACGAGCATGCCTTCGAGCTCAGTGAGATCGCTTGGGGTGAGCTGCTTGTTGCGCCTCAGCCGCTGTAGCGCGAGGTTCTCGAGATGCCGGCGAAGGTACTGCTCCGCCTTGGATCGGAATCGCTCGAAGTCCGTGCCAGGTGTGATGCGCGGAAGGTTGATCTCGACCCCATTGCCCAGCAAGTCTTCGAAGTCTGTGTATACGGGATTGCGACGGGTCTTCTCGATAAACCGCACCAGGCTGCGGATCCGTAGTCGCGCGAGCTCGAGCATCGGCAGTGTCACGTCGATCCACCACTCGTCGCCGGCGACAGATTCCAGCAGCACGGCCTCCTCCGCCACCGACGGGATCGTCGTCTTGCCGAGGAGGGCTGTCGCGATCTGCTGCACGGTCTCGCGGATCCGCTCGGCCAGGAGCGCGTCGCCATCGAGCTGTGCGAGCTGGCGACGCAGGATCAGCAGGTCGAACCTCTTCGCGTCCTCATCATCGTCTCGCACCGACGAAGGCAAACCGGCGACGCGCAACAGCCGCTCGGCTTTCAAGGGTGTGAGTCGGCGCCAGGCATCCGCCTCAGAGAACTCCTCAACGGCCGCACGATGGGGACGGACGACGAAGTTGTCGATGTTCATCCCCGCGACGATCGTGTGCAGGCTGGAGGCAGTCGCCGAGCGCAATTCGGGCTCGGAGTCGCCAAGCGCAGTCACGAGGCCAAGACGTACTTCGAACAGCCGTTGCGCGAGCGACTTCTGGATCTGTCCCTGCGAGCCGGGAAGGTCCTGGCTGAAGTACTCAAGGTTGCCGCAGAAGTCGAAGACGAGGAAGTCCTTCTTGTCTTCGCCCAGACCGAATAGGTCGAGGCTCAGGCGCGTGCCGCGGCCGATCATCTGCCAGAACTTTGACTTCGAGCGCACCATCTTGAAGAACACGAGGTTCACGACCTCGGGCACGTCGATACCGGTGTCGAGCATGTCGACGCTGATCGCGATGTGGGGAGCCTTTTCGGCGATGGAGAAGTCGTCGATGAGGGACTGTGCGTAGGGCGTGCCGTGCGTGATGACCCGAGCGAAGTGGCCCGCGTACTCGGGGTACGCGATGTTGAAACGTTGCTCGATGAACTCGGCATGCTTTTGATTCTTGGCGAAGATGATCGTCTTCCCGAGACGGTCGCCGCCAGCCACCTTGTACCCGCGTAGCATCAGTGTCTCGAGAACTTTGTCGACGGTGTCCTCGTTGAACAGGAACCGGTTGATCTCCTCGGCGCCGACTTCGTCTGGCGGGCCGTCATCGCCCCAGTCCAACGAGTCCCACTGTTCCTTCTCGTCCTCGCTGAGGTCGTAGTAGCGTATGCCGGAGCGCAGGAAGCCGCCTTCGAAGCTCACCCCGCGCGGAGGCACGAGGTAGCCCTCGTCGACGGCCTCGTCCAGTGAGTAGTTGTCCGTGGGCACGCCGTCTTCCAGATGAAAGAGCCGGTAAGTGTTGTGGTCGACTTCGTCCTTCGGCGTCGCAGTCAGGCCGACGAGCATCGCGTCGAAATAGTCGAAGATCGCACCGTACTTGGCATAGATCGAGCGGTGCGCCTCGTCTATGACTATGAGGTCGAAGTGGCCGGGGCCGAACCGGCGCAGGTCGTTGTCGACTTCATTGATCAGGTTCATCATCGTGGGATAGGTCGAAACGTAGACCCGCCCGTCGATGACCTTCTCGGTGACGAGGTTGATGGTGGTCGACCCGGGCAGGTGAGTCTTGAACGCGTTGGCGGCCTGCTTCACGAGCGCGGTCCGGTCGGCGAGGAACAGCACCTTCTTTACCCAGTTCGCCTTCTGCAGCAGGCCAACGAGCGCAATAGTCGTACGCGTCTTCCCCGAGCCGGTCGCCATGACGAGCAGGGCCTCGCGTTGCATGCGGTCGAACGCGTCGCCGACTGCTTTGATCGCTCGCAGTTGGTACGGGCGTCCGGCGATGTCGGTGTTCACCGGCTGCGTCGACAGCGGGAGCTTGGCGTGACGCCGCTGGATGAGGAGCTCCAGCTCGTCGCGGGTGTAGAACCCCTGCACTTCGCGGGGTGGATACCCACCCGCATCGTCCCAGATGCGATGGACGTACCCGTTCGTGTAGAAAATCACCGGTCGACGCCCGAACTCCTGCTCCAGGCAGTCAGCGTACAGCTTCGCCTGCTGTTGACCGACCTCCGGTGACTTCGCCGTGCGCTTCGCTTCGACGACAGCCACCGGCAGCCCGTCGGCGCCCCACAGGACATAGTCGACGAAGCCCGTGCGCTCCGCGTTGGGCATGCCATGCACCTTGTACTCGCGGTCGCGGTCCTGGTCGAGAGGCCAGCCGGCCTCGCGCAGCAACACGTCGATGAAGAGGTCACGCGCTGCAGCCTCGTCATAGTCACGGGTGTCGGGAGCGGCGGCCGCTTGAGCCGCAGCGATTTGTGCTTTCAGCTCGGCGATCTCAGCCTCGTGCGCAGCGAGGCGGTCATCCCGCTCGGCGAGCATCCGTGCGTGTGTCTCGTCCTGCTCGCGGAACTTCTCGGCGAGACGTGCGACTTCCTCGCGCGACAATGGCGCCGCGCGAGCGGCCAGCGCGGGGTCGAACTGCGACTGCAGCGGCACGACGCGGGGCTGCGGTGAGTGGTGGTATGACACCCACACGACGACGTGGAACAGTTCGCGTAGGACTGCGAGCGAGACGTCTTGACCGATTTGACGGTTGTCGTGGACGGCCGTGTTCGCGATTCGACGGATCGCGGTCAGCTTTTGCGCGATCGCCGGTGGCACGCGCGTCTTGAATGCGGCGTCACTGATTTTGGCGGCCAGGTCGTCGCGGTAGGGCTCTCGAAGTGACAGCACGTCGTAGAGGTAGCTCACCACCAGCTCGACGACACGACGGCTGTAGAAGCAGGCCGAGCGAGGGTCGGAGGAGAGGTATGACTCCGCACGCGCACAATCGCCATGCAGTTGAGGGAGTGTTTCCCGGACGAAGTCGAAGTTCCCCATGGCGTCAACCTACTCGTCGTCGTGGATGCCGAAATGCTCGCCGAGGCGGTCGAGTGTGAACTCCTGTCGGAGTTTGCACGCGCTGTGCTGGCTCGCGAACATGCCCTTCACCCAGTAGGCGTCCTTCTCCGGGACAGTGTTGATCCAGTCAACCCGGACCACCCACTCCGCATTCTCATCGACTTCGTCGCGTTGGTGCGTGTAGGTGCCGGTGAGTGGTTGGGAGGCGAGGGTGACATCGGCTCCGTTTACCACCACGCGAGCGTCTTCAAACCGCTGCGCCGGCGCGAGGACCGTGCCGACGCCGACGAAACCGGTTCCCGGGACGTTCACCCAGATCCGCGCCCCAACGGGAAGCGACCTGATGGTCTGCGAATAGAACTTGCCTCCGCCTGCCGAGACGAACCCGAAGCGGCGCGCGTCTTCCCACGGTCGATCGCCACCGAACGAGACATACCAGTCGACGCCGTTCCACGGAGCGCGCTTCGATGTCGACTTTGTAGTCTTCGCCGCAGGTGCGTCGACCGAGGTCGCAAGCCACGACCGCGCCAGATACCGGCGATCGTCGTCTTCGATGTACGTGAAGAAGACCGCGTTGACCGGCACGCCGAAGGTGCGCAGGTAGGTGACGATGCGCTCGGAGCTTGCGTCGAGCGCCGAGGCCACAACGGTCAGCTGCAGCTCGGCATTCAATTCGTCGGGTGGAGCAGAGCCGAACACCTCCTCGTATGCAGCCTCGAACGGCTGGCTGAGGTATCTGTCGGCGATGTCGATGACCTCGTCTCGCGAGAGCGTCGACACCCACGACCCGTAGTCGAGCACCTGCGCCACCACCTCGCGCGGAGTCTTGTCGCGCTTGAGCTCCAGCACATGCAAGTTTCCGTCGCCGTCGACCGCGAGCAGGTCGAGGCGTTTGCCGTACGGGGTCGGGACCTCACTACCGATCACGAGCAGCGGGATGCCAAGAAGCGACGGATCCCTCTTCAGGAACTGGTGCAGCTCGTTCTCGGTTGGTAGCGCGGCCGGCGACAGCGGTTTGGGTGTCTGGCCGTCGATGCGCCACATCCTCATCTCAACGGGCATCGGTCACAGCTCTCCTCGGAACGCGCGAGACTGCAGCGATGCGAAGAGCTCGTCATCGGCAGCTAGGGCCTGCGCAACTGACGTGCGCTGCAAGTCGATGCGCTCGATCTGGTCCGCGAACTCATGCTGGAGCGGGAGTGGTGGGAGCTCAATCGGAAGACTCGTCAGTCGTGCCTTCGAAATGTTTGGCATGCTTGATGCGGATCCGCTGGATAGATCGCGGACCAAGGGTCTCTTGCCCGGGTTCATCATTAACGCCTGAAAGTAGCGTCGATCTAGACGCGCCGAGTCAAGGTGCAGGCGGAAAATTAGATCCGGCAACAAGAGTTTCGGGCGGACCCTGTCGACAAGGGCGACCGCACCGACCAAGTCGCGCGTATTCTTGCGGGTCATCAGGACGTCCCCGGTGCGGACTTCGTTGACGGTCATTTTGCCAACGTCTCCGAGATACGCCTTGTTGAGATCGGCCTGGAATCGGCCGTATGTGACTGCGCCGAGTTTCAGCACGCCCCATTCGTGATCATCGGCTGGTCGAGCTTCACAGTTCGGGCTCGTGCCGTTGTCGACGCGGGCAATGACGTCTCCGAACGGCACTTGCTCCCAGCGAGCATCGCTGGGGTCTCCGAACATGTCGTGGAAGATCGCCTGCGTAAGCGAGTCGAGGTGGGCGACGACATGGCGGCGCTTGGCGCGGATCGCATCGGCCCGGTCGAGGATTGAAGCGATTCTTCGCTGCTCGGGGAGCGGTGGCAGCGGAAGGGGAAACCTCGCCAGCACACTCGGACTCAGCCGAGGCAGGTTCGCCCCCGAGGTCCGCGATGCAGCAAACTCGACCATGGCGGGCTGAGCAAGGTACTGGGCGAGATAGTCCCGATCGAGTTCGGTGCCGGGACGAATCGGCAAGATGTCAGTGCTACACACTCCAGCGAAGTTGGGTCGGCTGACTTTTCCAAGGTTCGGGCGGAGCTTGCCAAAGAGAACGTGCTCAGGTGAGAAGACGAACTTCGTGCTCGCGAGTTCAGCCCCCCCAACCGTGTCGGTGCCGATGATGCGCCCGCCGCGCTCGATGTGCTCGAGGCCGAGGTAGATCGTCTTCGGCGCGACCGAACTCGGATCGACGCTCCTGCGGTCAATCGTCGCAACCTCGCCCAGCTCGACGATTCTCACGCGAGCATCGCCTTCAAATCCGCGAGGTCGGCGGCGATCTCTGCATCAAGCCTCTCAATGTCGGCGACAATGTCGAGCGGGGCGCGGTGTTCGACCTCGTCGTGCACGACCGCCTTGTACCGGTTGAGAGACAGGTCGTAGTCCTGTGCGACGATGTCGGCCTTCGGCACCACGAAGCTCTGCTCGGTGCGGGCGCGACCCTTCTCAGCATCTCGTGTCTGCCAGCGCGTGAGCACATTCGGCAGATCGTTCGCCTCGACGGGGTTGCGCTTGTCATCGAGCGAGAACCCGTCAGCACGTACGTCGTAGAACCACACGTCGTCTGTGCCCCCCGAGTTCGTCTTTGTGAGGAACAGGATCGCGGTCGAGACACTGGCGTAGGGGCGGAAGACCCCGGAGGGAAGCTTGACGACGGCATCCAGCTTTTGGTCCTCGACGAGCGTCTTACGGAGCGTTTTGTGTGCGGAGCTCGATCCGGACAACACCCCGTCGGGCACGATGACGGCGGCGCGACCGCCAGGCTTCAGGAGCTTGAGGAACAGCGCGAGGAAGAGCAGTTCAGTCTTCTTGGTCTTGACTGTACGCTGCAAGTCTTTCGCCGTGGACTCGTAGTCGAGCGACCCGGCGAACGGCGGGTTAGCAAGGATGAGCGTGTATTTCTCGGCATCTGCCGCGGCGCCTTCGGAGAGTGAGTCGCGGTAGCGGATGTCGGGCGACTCGATGCCGTGCATGAGCATGTTCATGCTGCCGATGCGGAGCATGACGTTGTCGAAGTCGTACCCGTGGAACATCGAGTGGTGGAAGTGGTGCCGCTGCGCCTGATCCAGTAGTGCGTCGCCGTGGGTGTCGCGGACGTACTCACTCGCCGCGACGAGGAACCCTGCGGTGCCGCACGCGGGGTCGCAGATCTCGTCGTTCGGAGCGGGCGCGGTCATCTGAACCATGAGGTCGATGATGTGGCGCGGGGTGCGGAACTGTCCGTTGACGCCGGCGGAGGCGATCTTCGAGAGCAGGTACTCGTAGAGGTCGCCGTTGGTGTCTCGATCGGCCATCGGGAGACCGTCGAGCATGTCGACGACCTTTGAGAGCAGGGCCGGAGTCGGGATCGTGAAGCGGGCGTCCTTCATGTGGTCGCTGTACGTAGTGCCGTCGCCCATGCTTCGCAAGAACGGGAAGACTTCGTTACCGACGATCTGGAACATCACCTCTGGTGAGGCGTTTTTGAAGTGGCTCCACCGGAGATCGGACTGACCAGGCAGGAAAACGGGGTTGTCGACCGGGGCGCCGGTGACACGTGCCTTCTTCTCCGCCAGGGTCTGGATGTCGTCGAGGCGACGGACGAAGAGAAGGTAGGTGATCTGCTCGATGACCTCGAGCGGGTTGCTGATGCCGCCCGACCAGAAGGCGTCCCAGACACGGTCGATCTTGGTCTTCAGTTCACCGGTGATCACATGAACCACTGTAGTTGGGCGGGTTGATGCAGACTTGTTCATGGCCGGTCTCTCTACTACCCGGTGCGTCCGAGCAGTAGATCAGTCTGCAGGCGGGCACCGACATTCCTGCGGACGATGCAACTATCCGCCGAAGCGTAGCCGTGAGGATGCGTGCCTGATTTCCGCAAGTCCACTCGTTGGGCGTGCGCCAGGGGCTCACGTTGCGTATGCCATACTTTCGCCATGGACGCGCTTACGGATCCGATGGCGGACCTGGCCAGCTTGTACGCGCAGTACGCCGCCTCTGTGGAGCTCGGAAGTGTTGCACGACCTGCCGAAGGTGGGTACTGGGCTCCCGCTCCACCGCCGCTGACACTCGCAGCCCACCGCTGAGCCCGAATGTCGACATGGAACGAGCTCCTCAGCGAGCTCAACCGCCTCGGCGGTGCGGCTCGTGACGAGTGGTTCAACACGAGACTCGACGATGCGATCTCCCGGGTATCGCAAGAGCGCGATGGGCGAAACATACTCGTGTACTTCTCCGCCTTCTTGCAAAAAGGCGACGTGCCTCCCGGCCACATCATCATGATGCCGGAGGACATCAACGGTTTCATGTCGTCTTTCCACGGGATGGATTCCTCCAAGGGCCTAACGGTCGTCATGCACACGCCGGGCGGTGCAACGATGGCAGTCCAGAGCCTTGTCGAATACACACGGTCGAAGTTCAGTGACGTTGAAGTCATCGTGCCGGCGTTCGCGATGTCGGCAGGGACGATGTACGCCCTGTCTTCTGATCGCCTAGTGCTCGGGCGGCAGAGTCAACTAGGACCCATTGACCCGCAGTTGTCTATCGCCGGTCGGCAGCATTCTGCTCGATCGATCGTTGAGCAGTTCGACCAGGCGCGGCGTGAGATTGTTGGTGACCCTGACAAAGAGATCCCAGCGAATCCCGCCGCGGCCAACCTCTGGGCGCCGGTCCTGGGCTCGTTCGCTCCATCGCTTCTGCAGTTCGCAAACGATCAACTCGACTTTTCTGAGTCGATGGTTGCGGGGTGGCTGGCACGGTACATGTTCGCCGGAGACACCGTGAAGGCTGGTGAGGTCGCGCACTTCTTCAATGACGCCTCACACCACAAGAGCCATGACAAGCGTATTGGCATCCAGGAGGCGCGTGAGCAGTCGCTCATCGTTGAGCAGCTTGAGGACAACCAGCGCCTTCAAGAAGCTGTGCTCACCCTCTATCATTTCCTGACGATTCTTGTGGAGCAGACGCCCACTACGAAGATTCTTTCGTCCGGTAGCGGGAGAAACTGGATGAAGAGTTGGGTTGGAATGCAGCAGGGCTGAGGCCCGAACTTCCGGTATCAGGTGCTCTTCTACCCGGTGACTGACCACGACTTCGACACCCCGTCCTAACGCGAATTCGCGGACGGCTATTTCCTGACCAAGGCTGGCATGCAGTGGTTCTGGGACAAGTACACAACAGACGAGACCGAACGAGACAACCCGCTCGCCTCACCTCTTCGGGCGACTCTCGACGACCTCGCAGGCCTTCCAGCAGCCCTTGTGATCAACGGTGAAGCGGATGTGCTTCGCGACGAGGGGGAAGCCTTCGCCGCGAAGCTACGCCGAGCGGGAGTGGATGTGATTCAGGTCCGATACGGCGGCATCATCCACGACTTCGTGATGATCAATTCGTTGCACTCGACCAACGCCGCGGTGGCCGCTGTGGAACAGGCCGCCTCCGCGCTGCGGAAGGCGCTCTCTGCCTGATCCACGTGGTCGCAATGGTCGCGCTGCGCCTCCCGGAGCTTCTCGAGCGCCGAGCGCGTTGCATCCCGTCAGCCGTAGAGCGCCACGGCTCCGCCCCACAATGCGCCGGGGTTGAGTCGGTCCGGGAATCTGTCGAGCATCGCGGTGAAGAAGTCCAGGGCGTTGTCGTGGATCTTGAGAAGCTCAGCGGCGGCGACCAGATAATCCCGGGTTTCGCGGATGGTCCTTCCCGCATCGTCGTCCAGAGCCTTGTTCTTGTGTCCGGTGACGATGCGGCTCGGATGCAGTGATTCCACGGCGTCGATCGCGCGGTGCCAGGCCGCGATCCCATCGCCCTGCGCCTCGCGGAGGAACTGATGCACGCCGTTGTAGATGACGTCCCCGGCCACGACGAGGTCGATGCTCGGAACGTGCAGGACGCTGGTTTCGTCGGTGTCCGAGTGGCCGACCTCCACCACGTTCAGAGCATGTCCCTCGAGGTCGAGTCGGCCATCCACCACCGGCTCGGCGATGACATCGGTCACGGGGATCTGGCCGGGGAACAGAGCATCCCAGAACACCTCCCGGATGGCGAGGTTCTTGTGCATCTGGGCGATGGTCCCGGGCGTGGCGACCACCTCAGCGCCGAACCTCGCGGCGAGCTCGCTCGCCCCGAACCAGTGGTCGCCGTGACCATGGGTCACGAAGATGTGCGTGAGGTTCTTCCCGCTGGCCGCGATCCAATCCACGACGGCCGCCGTCTGGGCGATCGTCATCGGGGGGTCGACGAGCACGGCGTCATGCTCGCCCGAGATCAGGGTGATGGACAACGGCGAGAACTCGCGCCTGTCGCCGTTCGGTACGAGGGCGGTGCCGTGCTGCGGGATCGGATCCGCCACATATACGTCGTAGGTGAGGGTGGAGGTCATCGGCTTTCCGTTCGTCGAAGATCGCCGTGTGGTCAGGTGAGGAGAAGGCAGGTCGCGATGGCATGGGCGATCACGCGCCCCGATCCATCGGCGATCCGGGCTTCGGCGCTGGCGGTGCGCCGCCCGATCGTGACGACCTCCCCTCGGCAGCGCAGGGTTCCGCTGTCGAGGGTCGCGGGGCGGGTGAACTTGATGGTGAGGTCGAGCGAGGTGTAGCCGACGCCCGCCTTGAACTTCGTGTGCACGGCGCAGCCGAGTGCCGAGTCGGCAAGGCCCGCGAGCATCCCGCTGTGCACCGTCCCGAGCGGGTTGAAGTGCCACTCCTCGGGTGTCATCTCGAAGACCGCCCACCCGTCGCCGACCTCGACGGGGTGGATCCCGGTTGTGACGCCGGCGGGCACTTCCGGGAGCGCGCCGGAACCGATCCGGCCGAGGAAGTCCAGGCCGTCCGACTCGCGGGCTGCTCGGGCGAGCACCTCGGCGTCACCCCATGAGTACGTGCGAGTTCGCTTCATGCCCGTGCGAGAGGCGAACCGACGGGCGGCAGGTCCGGATAGAGCGCGGTGATCGGGGCCGCCAGCCCCGCCTTGACCTGCCGGCTCAGGTCGTCGGCGAGGATCTCGTACTCCCGTGCTTCGATGCCGTCGTACGCGTCCCGCACGACATCGGCAGGCGAGACCTTCGGCGCGTCGACACCCGCGGTCATCGGGGTGTCGGCGTAGCCCAGGTGCAGACCCGCAACGTGGACGCCGAGAGGTGCGAGCCTGAGGCGCTGCGTGTTGGTGGCCGACCAGAGCGCAGCCTTGGTGGCGCTGTAGGCGTCGCCGATCGCCAGCCAGCTCAGCACGGAGTGGACGTTGAGGAGTGTGCCCTCCGTGGCGGTCAGCGCCGGGAGAAAGGCGTTCGCGACTGCCAGTGGTCCCCAGAAGTTGGTCTCGAACAGTGCCCGGGTTTCGGTGAGGTCGGCGTCGAGCAGACTCGAATGCGGGCTGGTCGCGCCGGCGTTGTTGATCACGACGGTGACGTCGGGCGCGGCGGCGGCCGCGGCAGCGATCGATGCGGCGTCGGTGACGTCCAGAGCAAGTGGCACGATGCGCTCGTCGCCCCACTCCCGTGGCGTGCGTGCAGTGGCGTAGACCTTGCGGGCGCCGCGCTCGAGGGCCTGGCGCACGAACTCGGTGCCGAGGCCTCCGTTGGCGCCGGTGATCAGGACGACGGCGTTCTTCAGGGTGGGTTGTTCCTGACTATTGAGATCCATAGTCAGGACGATACACCGCTGACTTCGAAAAACCATAGTGAGAGATAGAATGTCTGCATGGCCACACCAGGAGCGGACGTCATCAACCTCGAAGGCGCCTTCGCCGAGCGCGACCTCTGGCCGTCGACCGGCTGGTGCCGGATGGAGCGCGCGCTGGAGGTGGTCGGCACGAAGTCGGCGATGCTGATCGTGCGCGAGCTGTTCTACGGGGGATCGCGTTTCGACGAGCTCGCGCGTCGCACCGGCCTGAGCGACGCGGTCGCGAGCGGTCGGCTCAAGCAGTTGCACGCGGACGGTCTCGTCGAGCAGCGTCCGTATCAGGATCCGGGAAAGCGCACCCGCAAGGAGTATGTCCTCACCGAGCGCGGCAGGGCGCTCTACCCGCTCCTTGTCGCCCTCATGCAGTGGGGTGAAGGGGTGCGTGACGACCACGACACCGGCGTGGAACTGGTGCATGTCGGCTGTGGCGCGTCGCTCGAGGCGACGGTGCGCTGCGCCGACGGACACGACGTGTCCTTGGGCGAGGCCGGCGCCCGGCTCAAGGATGAGCGGCTCGCATCCGCGCTGCGGGAAGAGTCGCGCCAGTCGCGCGGGCGTGAGGCGCCCTGATCCCGACGACGGACGCCGAACCTGGGACCGGAACCCCAGAGTGGAACGTGCGCTCCGCTCGCGTCCGGCAGAATCGGTATGAGCGCCTACCGCCTCGTACGGCGCGCGCCACTGCAACCGTGTGCGACGAATGGAGACGAGCCATGACTGCCGATGCCCTGCGCGAACCGGTGCTGGAGTTCGCCTTCGAGATCCGCGTGGCCGTCGCGGAGGATCTGCCTGTCGGGCGGGGTCCGGACGAGCGCCTCACCTTCGCGCCGATCGTCGGCGGCACGGTCGACGGGCCGCTGCTGCGCGGGGAGGTGCTGCCCGGCGGTGGCGATTGGTACGTCGAGCGGGGCTCCACCTGTCAGCTCGACGCTCGCTACCTCCTCCGCGCGGAGGACGGGTCAGTCATCGACATCGTGAACCGCGGGTACTACCGCCCCACGGCGGATCCGGAGGCCCCGTACTATCGCACGGCGCCCGTTTTCCAGACCGACGCGCCAGAGCACCGTTGGCTCGCCGAGCACCAGTTCCTCGGACTCGCGCGCGAGGAAGACGAACAGATCTGCATCCGCGTCTTCGTCGTGCGCTGATCCGCTTCGGCGGGGGACAAATCGTCTGACCTCGCGGCGGACGTGCCCGACGCCCGCGGGTTCTCGCATCGGACCGGATCCATCGGGCTTGACGATGTATTTCGTGCTCGCGAGGATTCCAGCATGGCTGCAGACAGTCACCAGGACGAGGCGGAGCGGTTCGCCGCGCTCTTCATGGAGACGTACCTGTCCTTTCACCGTCGGACAGGGCCGAGGAGCGCGCTCTCGGGTCCATCGCGGGCCGTCCTCCTGCACCTGGCGGCGACCGGCCCGGTCACGATCGGGGAAGCCGCGCAGCACCTGAAGCGTACGCAGTCCGTCGTCAGCGAGATCGTCACCCGCCTCGAACGCCGCGGCCTGCTCGAGCGGGAATCGGATCCGACCGACCGCCGACGCACCTTCGTCTGGCTCACGTCGGAGGGCATCCGCAGCGTTCACGAGGAGCAGCAGGTGCTCGACGTCAGCAGGCTGCGGGACGCATTCTCGCGGCTCCCGGCCGGCCAGGCGGACGCGATGCTCGTGACGCTTTCCGAGCTCCTCGTCGATCCGTCGGCCTCTCCGCAAACAACACGAAAGGATGGATCATGAATACCGAATCCGCGCACTGCGAAAGCTGTGGAATGCCGATCGAGACGGGGCGGTACTGCGAGCACTGCACCGATGCCGCCGGCAACCTGACGTCGTTCGACGAGCGGTTCGAGCGCATGGTGTCATGGCAGACGCGGCGCAACCCCGGCGCATCGCGCGACCAGCTCGAACGCGAGACTCTGGACTACATGGCGACGATGCCGGCCTGGCGCGACCACCCGCGCGTCGTCGCCCGCGGCTGAGGGTCGCGGGCCCGTTCTCGCCCGCACTCGTCGGTTCGTGCCTGCCTGCTCGGCGCGCAACCGTCAAGGCGGCGAACCCTCAGCGGCGCTGCTCCTGTGCGATCGGGCCGACGTTCTCGTCCAGCCACAGCACGAGCGGACGGGCGGCGCGCAGAACGGCCACCACGTGCTCGGCGGCCTCGGGGGAGTGCAGCCACGGCGTCTCGTGGCCCCAGTGCGATCGGGCGACGAGGTCCTTGTTGCGCAGCAGCTCGATGCGCGGGTGGTCCTTCGCGTATCCGCGGGGCGCGGTGGCGAGGCGGTCGTGCGAGGTGACGTCGATGCCCGAGGCCTCGAGCTCGCCGATGACGGCCTCGAGCCGGGGGCCCGTCACCTCGTCGGCGACGGCGGTCCGCAGCCGAGCCAGCTGGTCCGGCGCCAGCATGTGGCAGCCCGCGCCCGTGCCGATGCCCCGTGCCGAGAACTCGACGTAGCCCTGGCCGAATGTCGCGGCGATCGAGGTCTTGTAGGGCGACTTGTCTGCGCTGAAGCGGATGTCGCGGTTCGGGCGGAAGATCCGTCCCTCGCCGAACTCCGCGGACAGGTCATCCAGCAGAGCCTGCATCGGGGCGAGCACCTCCGTGTCGTAGACCCTGCGGTTCCGGGTCCAGTAGTCCTTGGTGTTGTCGGCTTCCAGGCCGACGTAGAAGGCGCTCGCGCGCTCCGACCACCCGGGGAACGTCGCGCTCATGGTCATGCCTTCTTCCGCGGGGCACGCGCCTTGGGCTTCTTGGGCGGGAGGGCCCCGACCTGCTCGAGCGCTGCGGACACCCATTCGGTGACCCGCTCCGGATCGTTCCGCCACTCGCCGGGCAGAGCGAGGTAGCCGCCCATCGGTCGTTCGGCGGGGCCGAACGGGCCTGTGCCGGGCACGGATCTCAGGGCGCTGAGGGAGGCGTCGTCGATGAGGCGCACACCGAGATCGTCGCCGAAGAGCCCGGCGAACATGTTGCCGTTCACGAAGGCGCCCAGGTTGCCGAACATCGGCTTGACCTCGACGCCGGGCGCTGTCGGGATGACGGCGCGGAAGAACTCCTTGGAGTCCTCGGACGGTCGCGGGATCTGCATGGCTCAGTTATCTCACGTCGGCCGGGGGAGCGTAACCCGCAGATGCCTTCCATCGGCGCCAGTCGCGACCTAGACTCCAGCGCGAAGCCTCCGCGCGCACCGGAGATCCTCGGCGCCAGGCGGAGCCGGAGGAGAAGACATGCAGAACCTGACGATCGACTTCATCTGCTCCCTCGACGGCTACGGCGCCGCCGAGGGGTGGCCCGGGCTGTGGGGGATGGGCGGACCCGAATACTTCGAGTGGCTCGCCACTGCGCCCGACAAGGACTATCCGATCCTCATGGGCGCGACGACCTACCGGCTGATGTCGGCGTTCGCCACCGCGGGCGAAGAGGGCGTCGACGTGCTCGACGGGGTCACCAAGTACGTCTTCTCGTCGACGCTCGACGAGCCGCTGACCTGGGCGAACTCGATCCTGGTCCGCGACGACGCCGTCGACGTCGTGCGGCGGCTGAAGGAGGAATCGGAGCGCCCGTTGCGCACGCTCGGCAGCTTGGCGTTGTGCCGATCGCTGCTGAACGCCGGCCTGGTCGACCGCTATCGCGTGGTGCTGTTCCCGGTGATCACCGGGGCGACGGGGCAGGACCGGATCTTCGACGGCTATCCCGACGTGCGTCTCGACCTCGTCACGTCGCGCACCTTCGACGGACGTCTGCAGCTGCTCGAGTACGTGCCGACGGTGCTCGAGGGCCCACCCGGACGCTGAACCGTCCTGCATCGCGCCCGTCCTGCTTGTTCTGGCGCACAGAACCCGTGCTTTCCGCCGGCGGGAGGAGCATGCTGACCAGAGGCGCGCAAGGCGCGAACCGGCGCCGCGCATGATGACGAGCGAGGGATCCGATGGGTCACGACAAGAATGACGAACTGCGCGACGAGCGAGAGGGCCAGGAGGAGCATCGGCAGCACCGTCGCGACGAAGCCTTCGATGAGACCGGCGGCGTCGACGACGAGGGGTCCCAGGACGAACGTCGTGACGAGGGCCTCGACCGGCTCTGACCGATGCCGGCGGCCCGACGCGACGAGAGCGGCGGGGGTCCTGCGACCCCCGCCGCTTCGACGTCACTCGGCGAAGAACGCGAGGATGTCGTCGTCCAGGGCGACCTGGTAGTCGCCCCAGATGCCGTGCGAGGCGCCGGTGTAGACCTTCAGCGTTCCCTGCGAGACGAGGGTGATCGCCTTCTCCGCGGCCGCCGCGATCGGGACGATCTGGTCGTCATCGCCGTGCGCGAGGAAGATGGGGACGTCGAGCGCCTGCAGGTCCTTGGTGAAGTCGGTCTCGGAGAAGACCTTCACGCAGTCGTAGGCGGCGTTGAGGCCGGCCATCATGCCCTGGCGCTGGAAGTCGTCGACGAGGCCCTGCGAACGCTTGTCCGCCTGGTGGTTGAACCCGAAGAACGTCTCGGCGAGATCCTTGTAGAACTGCGAGCGGTCGTTGAGCACACCCGCGCGGATGCCGTCGAAGACCTCGAGCGGGGTGCCCTCGGGGTTCGTGGCCGACTGGACCATGATCGGCGGGACCGCGCCGGCCGTCGCGACCTTCGACACGCGTCCGGCGCCGAGAGTGGCGGCGTAGCGGACGACCTCGCCGCCGCCGGTGGAGTGGCCCACGAGGAGGACGTCCTGCAGATCGAGCTGCTCGACGAGCGAGGCCAGATCGGCGACGTAGGTGTCCATGTCGTTGCCCCGGTAGGTGCGCGAGGAGCGCCCGTGGCCGCGGCGGTCGTGCGCGATCGCGCGGTATCCGGCGTCGGCGAAGATCTTCAGTTCCTTCTGCCAGGCGTCCGAGTTCAGCGGCCAGCCGTGGCTGAAGATGACGGGGCGTCCCTCGCCGAGCTCGGTGTAGTAGATCTCGGTGCCGTCGGGCGTGGTGATGTAGGGCATCGTGTGTCCTTTCCTGGGGGGAGGGGGCGCGACGCGGACGGCGACGGATCGCCGCGCAGCCGCGAGACACACGCTAGGCCGGGCCCGCACCGGAGAGGGAGGCCCGCGTAGTACTACCCTCCGGCGGACTCGGTCCTCGACGGAGGCACTGCGCTCGCCGGAGGGATCGCGCTCGCCGGAGGGGCTGAGGGGATCGTCCCGGTCGAGAGCGGCACAGACGCCGCGATTCCGGCGAAGAGCGTCTCGGCCTTGCCTCCGGGGCCCGCGGACAGCACCGTGAGCTGGTAGCCCGGGAGGCTGCGCACGGCGAAGTTGTGCGCGTCGATGGCGACCTCGCCGAACCCCTCGATGACGATGTGGAACGTGGTGTCCTCCGGGCCGGAGACGTCGTGCCTCGCCCAGATGCGGACGAAGTCCGGATCCGCGGACAGCTCGCGCACCAGCTGGGCCAGGCGCGGCGAGTCAGGATGGGAGTCCCGGCGGAGCGTGGCGACGGCCGAGCGCGTCATCGCCTCCCACTCCACCAGGGTGCTCTTCATGCGGTCATTGAAGAGCCCTGCGATCTGATTAGAGCCCACGGCGAGTCCTCCGTGCCCCAGCGCGGCGGCCAGGGCGTTGGCGGCGACGATGTCCCGGTGCGGGTCGGAGATGTACGCGGGGGTGCGGTACCAGCGGGACAGCGTGCGCGCGAGGCGCTCCGCGACGGCGGGGTCGGGCTCGGCCTGCTGAGGCGGCCGTCCTGCGACGAGCCGGTGCAGGTGCGCGATCGACTCGTCATCGAGGCGGAGCGCGCGGGCGAGGGCCGCGAGGACCTGTTCCGACGGCCGCCCGATGCGGCCCTGCTCGATCCGCAGGTAGTACTCGGCGCTGATCCCGGCGAGCTCGGCGACCTCCTGTCGGCGGAGCCCGGTGACTCTCCGCCCCGGCTGCCGGACCAGCCCGACGTCCTCGGGCAGCACGACGCCGCGTCGTGCGCGGACATAGCGGCCCAAGGCGTTCAAAGAGTCGCTCACGCAGGTCCTCGCTCGGGGGAGAAAAGGGGATGACACAATTCTCCGTCACGCCGTGCCCGCCCCGGGCATGTCGCGCCGTACCCGTGGGCGCGGCGGTTCAGGATCCGCGGTGCTGTGCGATGCGGGTGAGCTCGAGCCCGTATGACGCGGCCGTGAGCTCCGCCATGTCGCTGGGGCGTGTGAAGCTGCGCCCGGTGAGCTCCTCGATCCGCCGCAGCCGGTACCGCACCGTGTTGGGATGGCAGTGCAGCAGCGCTGCGGAGTCGGCCGCCGATCCACCGGTGTCGATGTAGGTCTCGAGAGTCTCCAGGATGACATCGCGGTCGCCCTCGGGCAGGTGCAGCACCGGCCCGAGAACCTCGTCGGTGAGACGCTCGGCCTCGTGCGGGTCGGCGGCGATCATGGCGGCGATGGGGCTCGGGCTGAACACGCGCACCGCGGACCTTCCGCGCCCCGTCGTCGACAGCGCGGCACGGGCGAGGCGCAGCGCGCGCGGTGCGTCGGTGCGCACGGGGAAAGGTGGACTCACACCCACCCGCGCACCCGTGTAGCCGCGCAGCTCGGTGAGCACCTCCTCGAGCGCCTCGGGCCGGGAGAGGGCGACTACCCCGAGCTGCAGGGCCGGGGTGAGCCGCCACCCCGAGACGAAGCCCTGGTCGGCGAGCCGGCGGGCGATCCCCGGCAGCGACTCCGCCGCCACCTCGTTGGTCTGCGCGGCGACCACGATCAGGTCGGCGTCCGACGGGAAGCCCAGCAGCGACGCGGCCTCCCACGGGCCCGCATCCTTGCTGACATGTCCGGTGAGCAGCACCTCCACCAGCGCGGCGCGGCGATGCTCCTGCGCGATGATGATCTCCGCGGTCGCCGCTCGGTACGCCTCGGTGAGAGCGGTCGCGTGCTCCTCGGCGACGTCCCAGATCCGCGTCGAGGTGCTCAGCAGGCGCGTCAGCGTCTCGGTGCGCGGGTCCTTCGTGGCGCGCTCCACCAGTGCTCCCCACAGGATCCCGAACCCGATCCGGTACACCTGGAGCACCTCCGGCAGCGGAACCCCCTGATGCGCGCGTCGGCGTCCGGTCTGCTCGGGCACTGCCGGGTCGAGCGGCGCCTCGGGATGCCGCAGGGCGCGCACGAGGAAGCGCAGGTTGTCCTCGATCGAGCGCCGCAGTTCATCGTGGGAGATGTGCTTCTCGTCGCGGTAGATCGGAAGCGTGTCGATGCTGCGTGCGTACACCTTCTCGATCAGGTCGGGCAGGTGGTGCTCGACCCAGGCGATGGCCTCGTCGCGATCACTCGTGCTCATCGCGTCCCTGCGCCGGATGCGTCCGCGGCCGTGTCGGTCATGTCCACTCCTGTCGATCCTGCGGGCACCCGTTCTGCTCGCAGTGCATCGCTGACAGCGAGGTTACGCCGCCGGTCCGCCTCCACGGCCCCCTCGCTCCGTGCGGACGGCGTGTTCGGCCAGCTCTGTCCGCCGTCACAGCCTCGTTTGTGGCGCCGACAGGGCCGTCGCGGTGCCTCTGCCGCACGGCCGCGCGGGGGGGCTAGCGTGGCGTGCCACAAGGGGGTTGCCATGACCATCGCGAGACGACGACGATGAGCCCGGAGACTTACACCGCGGAGTTGCGCGATCGGCCCTTCGGCCCCGTGGTGGAGCGGCTCGAAGGTCTGCTGCTCATCGAGCGGAGGCCCGACGAGGTTCTCCGTCGCCATGTGGAGCAGGACGGCCGGCGCTGGGTCAAGGTCTACGACGTGGAGCCGGAGGAGCGCGACGGGCATCTGTTCTCTTACCTGCTCTCGTACGAAGTCCCCGAGGACATCGTCGCGGATTCGGGATCGGACGACGAGGAGGATCGATGAGTGTTCTTCTGACCGGCGCGACCGGTTTCATCGGGCAGGCGGTGCTGACGGCGCTCGTCGCCGCGGGCTACCGGGTGACGGCCCTGGTCGACGACCAGGATGACGCGGATCAGGTCCGCGCCGCGGGGGCGGATCCGTTCATGGCGTCGGAGGAGGACACCCGCACCGTGTCGGAACTGGCGCTCGAGTCGGACGGGGTGATCCACACCGCGACCTCGCGCGAGGACGACGCCGATTTCATCGCCGCAGTGACGCCGGGTCTGCTCACGAGTGACAAGCCGTTCGTCTACACGAGCAGCCTCTGGACGTACGGATCGGGGCTCGACCTCACGGAGGAGTCGCCCTCCGCACCGCCTCCCGCAGTGGCCTGGATGGACGAGACGGCGCGCCGGCTCCTCGCGGACGACAGCGAGGGCATGCGGGTGGTGGTGGTCGCGCCCGGCATCGTCTACGGGCACGGACAGGGCATTCCCCGCCGATTCGTCGACGACCTCGACCGCAGCGGCCCGCGGCCGGTGCTGCCGTCGATCGGAGACGGATCCCAGCACTGGGCCACGGTGCACGTCGACGACCTCGCCGACCTGTACGTGCGGATCATCGGCGCGGAGTCGCATAGCAACGACGTCTTCATCGCCGTCTCGGAGGCGGACGAGACCGTCGCCGAGCTCGCGTCGGCGGCCGCGTCTGCGGCCGGTGCGACGGTGCGCGCCGAGTCGGCGGAGGAGACCGCCGAGCGTCTCGGTGCGGCGCTCGCCGGAGTGCTGCTGCTCGACCAGCACGCCCGCGCAGACCGCGCCAGAGACCGGCTGGGATGGCGCACGACACGCCCGGCGTTGCGGGACGAACTGAGGGCGGGCTACCTCGACGTGCCCGGCGATCCGCTCCTAGGATCTCCCGCATGACTTCTGAGACCACGCCTGCAGGCGCGAACGAGATCCCCGACTGGTCCGGCCTGGTCGCCGGCCGCACCTATGAGCTGCGCAGCGGAGCGGCGCGCCAGAACGCCGTCTTCCTGCGCACCCTGACCGACGACGAGGCCCTCTTCCAGGTGGACGGCGCCAACGTGGCAGAGCCGTTCCTGCGCCCCGAGTGGAGCGTGTTCCCGGCAGCCCCCGGGGCACGGGAGTCTGTGCGGATGCCCGACGGCGAGCACTCGTACTGGTACAACTCCCGCACGGGTGCGGTGGAGTACGGCCTCGAGTCCCCGTCGCTGGTGCGGGTCGGTCCCTTCTCGACGCGCGAGGAGGCCGAGCGCGCGCCCGAGGTGCTGCGCGCCAACAGCGAGCGCTGGGCGGCGGAAGAGGACGAGGACGAGCGCTAGGAGCTCGCACGGACGGTGCGGACAGCGCGAGCCGGATCGGATACGACCGGATCCGAGGGTCTGTCCCGTTTGCCAACCAGGGCTGACGCCGGCGACAGCCGGCTTGAAGCGGATGCGTGCCCCGTGACAGGCTGACCGTGCGTCGCGAATGCGTGCGCGGAGGGGACGGATCCGGTGGTCACTCAGCAGTTCGTCGCACCACCCGCCCGCGCGGCGCTGTTCCTCGTCCTCACCGTGAACGAGGGCAGCGAGGAGGTCGTGCGGGACGTCCTCGCCGACCTCTCCAGCATCACGCGATCGGTGTCGTTCCGCGTCCCCGACGACCAGCTGAACTGCGTGCTCGGCATCGGAGCCGAGTTCTGGGACCGGATGTTCGCGCTGCCGCGTCCGAAGGGTCTGCATCCGTTCGTGCCGCTGGACGGCCCGCGTCACCGAGCCCCGGGCACGCCGGGGGATCTGCTGCTGCATGTGCGCGCCCATCACATGGATATCTGCTTCGAACTGTCCAGGCAGGTCATGGACCGGCTGCGCGGCCACGCCGTGATCGTCGACGAGACCCACGGCTTCAAGTACTTCGACGAGCGCGATCTGCTCGGCTTCGTGGACGGCACCGAGAACCCCGAGGGTGCTGCTGCCCCGGCCGCCGTGCTGGTCGCGGACGAGGATCCGGAATACGCCGGCGGCAGCTACGTGATCGTGCAGAAGTACACGCACGACCTGGAGGCGTGGGGAGCGCTGTCGGTCGAGGAGCAGGAACGCGTGATCGGTCGCAGCAAACTCGAGGACGTCGAGATGCCCGACGCGATCAAGCCGGTCAACTCCCACGTGCACCTCAACACGGTCGTCGATGCCGACGGCGTGCAGCGGCAGATCCTGCGCGACAACATGCCGTTCGGCCGGCTCGGCACCGAGGAGTTCGGCACCTACTTCATCGGCTATGCGGCGGATCCCGGTGTGATCGAGCAGATGCTGCGCAACATGTTCCTGGGCAGCCCGTCCGGCAACACCGACCGGATCCTGGACTTCTCGACCGCCCGCACAGGCACTCTGTTCTTCACGCCCACCCTCGATTTCCTCGACGACGTGCCGCCCGGGCCCGGTTCGGCATCGGCGACGGCGGAGGCTGCTCCGGCGGCCGCTCCGGCCGACGCCGACGAGAAGGCAGACCTGGGCATCGGCGGGCTCCGAAGCCCCGCTGCGCACTGACACCCCTAGCGAAAGGTCGCAGACATGGACAACCTCCACCGCAGGCTCGCGCCGATCTCCTCGGCCGCGTGGGACCAGATCGACGATGAGGCACGGCGCACCTTCATCACGCGGATCGCGGGGCGCCGCGTCGTGGACGTGCCGGAACCCGGTGGCACCGCGTTGTCGGCCGTCGGCACGGGGCACCTCGAGCCCATCGACGCTCCAGCCCCGGCCGTGCAGGCACGGCGCCGGCGAGTGCAGCCGCTGATCGAGCTGCGCGCCGAGTTCACCGTCACGCGCGCCGCCGTCGACGACGTCGACCGCGGTGCGCAGGACTCCGATTGGCAGCCCGTGAAGGACGCCGTAGAGGCGCTCGCCACGGCCGAGGACACTCTGGTCTTCGCAGGCTCCGACGCGGCGGGCGTGCAGGGCATCGTCGCGAGCAGCTCGAATGCGACGATCCCGGTGCCCGAGGATCCGCGCGAGCTGCCGGCGGTGGTCGCGCAGGCGCTGACGGTACTCCGCACCGTGGGGGTGCAGGGCCCGTACGCGCTGCTGCTTTCGGCCGAGCTGTACACCGCGGCCTCCGAGACCGTCGATCACGGCTACCCCGTGCACGAGCATCTGCGCCGGCTGCTGGGCGACGATGGCACCATCGTGTTCGCGCCCGCGCTCGAGGGCGCGATCGTCCTCACGATGCGCGGCGGCGACTACGCGCTCACGCTGGGCCAGGACGTGGCGATCGGCTACCTCGCGCACGACGCGGACGGGATCCGGCTGTACGCGCAGGAGTCGGTGACGTTCTCGGCGTACACGTCCGAGGCGAGCGTCATCCTCCGCTGAGGAGGTGCGATGACCACGACGGATGCCGCGCCGCCCGAAGTCCGGGTGCGCCGTATCTACGATCCGCCGGAGCCCGACGATGGTGCGCGTGTGCTCGTGGATCGTCTGTGGCCGCGTGGTGTGAGCAAGGAGCGCGCCGATCTGCGGGAGTGGTGCAGGGACGTGGCCCCGTCCACGGAGTTGCGGCAGTGGTACGGACACGATCCGGAGAAGTTCGCCGAGTTCGCGCGCCGCTATCGCGGGGAGCTCACTGACGCGTCTCATGCGGAGGCGCTGGTGTGCCTGCGTGCGCTCGCGCGCAAGGGTCCGGTGACGCTGCTGACCGCCGCCAAGCGCGCCGACATCAGCGAGGCCACCGTGCTGCAGGAAGTGCTGAGCGAATCCGGCTGACTCTGGGCGTCGAGATGGATGCCGGGCCCGCGTGTATGTCTTGTCCGCGGATCAGATGTCGGTCGGGGCCGGCGCGGGACGCATCGGTATCGGGTCGCCGTGGCGGATCCGGTGGTGGTGCGGCAGGGACGCGCGGCGAACGCGATTCGGCGGCCACTCCGGCTCAGAAGGGTGCGTCCTTCTGGGGTGGTGGGTCTGGATCCGGTTCGTCGGTGGTGAAGGTGACGGGTGCGGGTGGTTTGTCGATGTAGGTGGTTCCGGCGGGGCTGGTCCATTCCAGGACGCCGGCGCCCTTCTGTTTCACGGTCCATGCGGTCTGGTGTTTGAGGACGTGGTGTCTGCGGCAGAGTCCGCCGAGGTTGCCTTCCTCGGTGGCGCCGCCGTAGGCGGCGTCGATGGTGTGGTCGAGGTCTTGGGTTCGGGGTGGGAGTCCGCAGGTGGGGAATCGGCACCGGGAGTCGCGGGCGTGCAGGAGTCGGCGGAGGTCGGCGTTGGGCCGGTAGTGGTCGACGGCGAGGATCGCCCCGGTGATCGGGTGGGTGAGCACCCGCTCCCAGGCGACAGCGCCACCGGCGAGGATCCGGGCGGTGTCGGTGTCGATCGGTTGCCCGCCGGCGAGTTCGGCGGGCTGCTCGACGCGGACCCCGAAGGCCGGCTTCGCACTCCGGGGTGAACGGTGGTCAGGGGCGTTCGTGATGTCGGCCGCCATGATCGTGAGCACGGGAACGGTGATTTCGACCCGCGCCTGGATCGCACCCAGCAGCCCGTCGGTGGTGTCGTGCCCGGACGGGGCGCCGGTCAGCAGGGTGTCCGCGCAGAGGTCTGCACGGAGCTGGTCGATGGCGCGGTCATCTGCGCGATCTCCCAGAGCATCCGGGTCCGGATCCACGTGCACGGAGGGGCCCTTCGTCACCTGGGCGTTCGCGACCTGCACCGCCCGGGCCTGCTGGGTGAGCCGGTCGTAGACCCCGTCGATCACCGCGGCGGCGTGGATGAGGCCGAGCATCTTCTGCCCGTCGCCGAGATCCTCCCGCCACACCCGACGGTCCTCCTGCGCCTCCCGGTGCCGGTCGGTGAGGCTCCGCGGCGAGAGCCGCTCCGCGACGCGCTCCACGATTCGCTTGGCCCGATGCGGGGTCTCACCCTCGCAGGCGGCGACCGCGACCTGCTCGAACTCGGCCCGCACCTCGTCGCTGTCGAGGCGGGCGCCGGCATCCTGGATCAGCCGCACATGCGCCGCGTTGATCCGCGCGTCCGTGAACGCCCGCATCGTCACCGGGAACCTCGTCATCAACTCCGCGGCCCGCACCATCCGCCCCTGCACCACCCGATCCGACACGCGCAGCACCCCCGCCAGCTCCGCAGCGACCGACCGCTGCGCGAGGTCGGCGGATTTGCCCAGCACTCCGGACGCACCGTCCGAGCCGGCGAGGTCCTCCGCGAGCCGCTGCGCGACCGCGAGGTGCGCTTCCTTCACCGCCTGCAGGCGGATGATCGTCGCCTCGGTGGTCGCCAACCCGTCCACCAACGCGGCCAGCACGGCGACCGGATCCACCGGGTCCGCCCCAGGATCCACCACCGTGCCGGTCGAGCTCGTCATACCCCCATTCAACCCGGGGCCACCGACATTCCGCGGTCGAAAAGAGCCAGTTCAGATCCAGAAACGATCACGAAACGATCACAAGATTCAGCCGTCGGTGACGTCTGTCGCGGAAGTCTTCGAAGCGTCCGACCCGCGGGATATTCGTCGGGCCTTCGCCTTGCTCAGGGACCACCGTGGCGCCGGAGTCGGTCCCTTCCGCTCGGTCCCTTCAGAAAGCGTCCCTACTCGCGGACGTCGCCGCTGTCCGGCTCGAACTGCTCCTCGAGTCGCTCATCAGGTTCGAACGAGGCGTCGTCCGTCTCGCTCTCCTCGACGGCGGCAGCAGCCTGCTCCTTCGCCTCTTCGAGCGCCGCCTCCTCGCGCTTCTCTTCGCGCCGCTTCTCTCCGAACATTGCGTCTCCTCCGCATTCGTGGGCTTCGCCGTCACCCTACGCCCGATGGCCTGCGGGGGTAAGGACCCTCGGATCCGGTGACAGCATCGGCTGTCCGCGCGAACAGGAACGGGATCGACGGATATGCTGACCCGAGCGTCGCGTGCCGGTGGCAGACCGTGTCAGGCATGGAGGCGCCGGATTGAAGGAGCGTGACGATGCTCTCGTCCCACCCTTCGTTCTCGCGTGACTGAGCGCGAGACGACCAGGCTCATCGCCTGGAGCAATGAACTCCGTCAGGCGCACGCGCGGCTGCGAGAGGCCCTCGGTGTCGTGCGCGCCGGAGTGCGCGGAACGGATCCGCAACAGCCCGCCAAGGAGCTGCTGCTGTACTGCCGCGGATTCTGCAGCGCCCTCGACCAGCACCATCGCGGCGAGGATCGGGCGCTATTCCCGGCGATCGAGGCCGCGCATCCCGAGCTCGCGCCCGTGCTGCGCAAGCTCTCCGAGGATCACGCCATGATCGATGTGCTGCTGACGGCGCTGACCGCGGCAGCCTCCGGCGGGGTGCCGCCCGATGAGCTCGACCGGCACCTCGACGGGGTCGGAGCGATCATGGAGAGCCATTTCGCCTTCGAGGAACGGCAGCTGCTGCACGTACTGGAGACGCTCGCGCTCGCCGCGGATCCGCGCGAGGTGCTCGGTCGGCTCTGAGCCGCGGCCTGTTCGACGCGCCCACGGTCCCGACGACGGCGGTCGTGCAGTGGCTCCGTGTCTGCGGTCAGAACGCCGCTCCCACCTCCGAAGCCCGAGCGGCGGCCTGCGCCGGAGTGCTCCGCAACAGCGGGCCGTGGCCGGGGAGGACGAACTGAGCGGAGACGGGGTCTAGCCGCGCAAGAGCCTGTGCGGCGCCCGACGGGGATCCGTGGAACACGCTCGGCAGCAGCTGAGGGCCCTGCAGACCACTCGTGGGATGAGCGGTCACGAGGGCGTCGCCGACGACGAGAACGCCCTGCGCGGGCAGGAGATAGGCGGTGTGACCGCGCGTGTGCCCGGGAAGCGGCACCGGGACGATCTCGACGCCGAAACGTCGGCGCGCGTCGACGGCGCGGGGGAAGGCGTTCACCGCCACGACCGGCGCGGCCGACTTGCCGCCCGCTCTGATCGCGTGCAGCGCCCAGCGCAGCACGCCGCGGCGGAACAGGTGCGGGAGCAGATCGGGCACGGCGACCTGTTCCAGGATATCCCGGCGGATGTTCGGCAGTTCTGCGGGATCGGCGTACACGGGGCAGCCGGCCTCGGCGGCCAGCGCGGCGGCGTTGCCCTGATGATCGCCGTGGCCGTGCGTGATCAGGATCGCAGCCAGATCCGCGACGGCGTAGCCCGCCTCGCCCAAGCTCGCCCTGACGGCGTCGGCGTCGCCCGGATAGCCGGTGTCGATGAGCACGGCGCCTTCGGTGCCGGCGACGATGACCCAGTTCACGGACGGACCCTGCACGAAGAAGACGCCCTCGACGGGCGAGGACAGGCGGTACGAGCTCACGCCGTCACTCTACGGTCAGGCCCGGAGGGATCCGGAACGCTGCCGGTCCATGACATTCGGAGGAGGATGTCGATCAGCGGATCCATCGATCGTCATCATGGTGTCGACGGTCATCGGGACATCGACACCCTCGCGAAAGGACCGATCATGCGTTACACGCTTCTGCTGCAGTACCCCGAGATGAGTGCCGAGGATCTCGGGCCCGAGGTGCTCGCCGAGGGCATGCGCGCCTTCGACGTCTACGCCAAGGCGCTCGACGAGGCCGGAGTGCTGCGCAGCGCTGAGGTGCTGCACCCTTCCACCGCGACCACGACCGTGCGCGTGCGCGACGGGCAGCCGGTCATCCAGGACGGCCCGTTCGCCGACACCAAGGAGCAGCTCGGCGGCACCTTCGTGATCGAGGTCGACGACCTCGACGCGGCGCTCGCCTGGGCCGCGAAGGCGCCGTCGGTCGAATGGGGCGCGGTCGAGGTGCGTCCCGTCGCGACACGGTTCGCGGACGGCGCATGGCAGGGCGCCTCGCCGGTCCGGTGAATGCACCGGGTGGGCCGGGTCCGGTCCCGCGGAGCTCCCGCGGGTCCGACTCCGCCGCGGATCCCTCCGCCCCAGGAGGCGGCATGAGCGCGGCCGATGAGGCGCGGACTGCCGCCGAGCGCGCGGTCCGCGCCTCCTACGGCCGGCTCGTCGCCCTCCTCGCCGGCGGGACCGGCGACCTGGCGCTGGCCGAGGACTGCCTCGCCGATGCTCTCGAACGCGCACTGTGCACCTGGCCCGACGCCGGAGTGCCCGACAACCCGGAAGGATGGCTGCTCACCGTGGCCCGCAACAGACTCCGCGACGTGTGGGGCTCCGCGGCGCGCCGCACGAGCGCTCCTCTCGACGACGCGTCGACCCTCGGTGCGGAAGCGGGGATCGACGTCGAGGCTCTCGTGGAACGCGGCGAGACGATCCCGGATCGGCGCCTGGAGCTGCTGTTCGCGTGCGCGCACCCCGCGATCGACCAGACCATCCGCACACCGCTCATGCTGCAGACCGTGCTCGGCTTCGACGCGGCCCAGGTGGCGCACGCGTTCGACGTCGAACCCGCGACCATGGCGCAGCGCCTCGTGCGGGCCAAGCGCAAGATCCGCGACGCCGGGATCCGCTTCGTCCTGCCGATGCGCAGCGACATGCCTGCCCGCACCGCCGCCGTTCTCGAGGCGATCTACGGCGCCTACGCCCTGGACTGGCTGGGCGACCACGACGACGTGCGCACCTCGCTCGCCGACGAGGCCCGCTGGCTCGCCGTGCTCACTGCGACGCTGCTCGAGACGGATGCCGAGGCGTGGGGCCTGGCGTCGCTGCTCACGCTCGCCCAGTCGCGGGCACCCGCGCGGGTCTCCCCGGCGCCCGGTGAGCCCTGGCCTCCGCTGGATGAGCAGGATCCGGCGCTCTGGGACGCCGCGCTCATCGCCGAGGGGGAGGCGCTGCTGCACCGGGCGGCGGGACTCGGCGGCGTCGCCGGGGGAGCGGAGCCGGGCCGGTTCCAGCTCGAGGCGGCGATCCAGTCGGTGCACTGCGACCGCGCCCGCACCGGGGTGACCGACCGGGCCGCGCTGCTGCGGCTCTACCGCGGACTCGTGCGGATCGCTCCGACGCGCGGTGCGATCGACGCGCTCGCCGCGGTCGAGGGATGAGGCGAGGACTAGGCGCGGCAGACGGCTCGCCCGGCGGGCCGGGGCGCCGTGGGCCGGGCGGACGCGGCTCGCTCAGCGGCGCTTCGGGTCGATGGCGTCCGTGATGCGGGCGACGATGATCCAGGCGAAGAACGCGGCTCCGATCACGAGGAGCTCGCTCAGCATCGAACCCGCCAGGGCACCCGTCAGTGCCGGGATCGACTTCGACGCGACGGTGGCCTGGCTCGCGATCGAGCTCACCAGATTGGCTGCGAGCCACAACGTCCACCAGGTGCCGCTCAACCCGCTTCCCAGTTCGGCCCGGCAACTGCGTGCGAGGTCGGAGATGTTCTGGAACGGGAAGAACAGCGACACGACCGGAACGAACCAGGACGAGGCGTGCCAGCCGGGCCTGCGGCGCAGGCTGCCGGGCGGGACGGATGCGGCGGCACGGTACTGCCAGACGGCCCAGCAGATCCCGGCAGCGATGAGCACGCCGACGGAGATGAGGTTGAGCGGCACGGAGATCCGGTCGTATGCGTTGAGTGCGTCCACACCGACCGATCCGCTGGCGTAAGCATCGAGCGTCACGATGCCCCACCCGTCGGTGAGGATGGTCACCAGCGAAAACGCTGCGTAGACGGCGATCAGGATGCGGGTCGTCGTTCCGATGCCGCGCAGCGGGCGGACGGCGGCCGGCGCCGGCGTCCAGGAGCCCGGGTACGTGGCGGCGCCAGGATATGCGTTCTGCGCGGCCGGGTACGTCGGGGCGGAGTACGGGGTCTGCACGTCCGCGTGCATCGGCGTCGCCGCGGGGGGCGTGTATCCGTTGACGACGGACGGAGCGGACGGGGGTGGCGGCGGGAAGGCAGGAGCACCGTACTGCGGCTCGGGCCGCGGGGCGGCGGGAGGCTGGGGGTCGCTCATGGGAGTCCTCGTGTTCGACGGTGATCGAGATATTGCCGAACGCTATCAGTCGGGGGCGGTCTCGAGGACGCCGTCAGCGAGTCGTGTCGAGCGGACCCCGGCGGAACCCTTGGGCACCGGCGACAAGCGCGGCCCTAGGGGATCAGCAGAGCCCTAGGGAATCAGCAGATACAGCGCCCCGAGGACGGTCAGGATCAGCACGATCCGGTCGAACAGCGCCTGGTGGATCCGAGGGATGAGCCAGCGGCCGAACAGCGCGCCGATCACGACCATCGGCACGAGCACGGCGTCCATCAGCAGCACCGGCACGGTGATCAGCCCGAGGCCTGCGAGCACCGGCACCTTGACGATGTTCACGATGGCGAAGAACCACGCCGCCGTGCCGAGGAACACCTTCACCGGGGTGCGCATCGCAAGGAAGTACATCGACATGACCGGTCCGCCCGCGTTGGCGACCATCGTGGTGAAGCCGCCCAGCGCGCCGTAGCCGAGCGTGGTGCCGAGATGTGCCATACCCTCGGGGGCGGCGGCGGCACGCCGGCGCCGCCAGATGGTGATCCCCACCATGGCCAGCAGGATCACGCCGATCACGGGGCGCACCACGGCGTTGCCGGCGAAGGCCAGGAACACGGCGCCGAGCACGAGCCCCGCGGCCACCGCGGGGGCGAGCCGCAGCAGCGTGGGCCAGTGCGCGTGCCGGCGCCAGGTGAGCAGGGCGAACAGATCGCCGACGATGAGCAGGAGCAGCAGCGCCCCGGTCGAGGTGCGTGCCGGAAGCAGGGCGGCGAAGATCGCCACCGAGACCGTGTTCGCACCCGGCAGGGCGGTCTTGGAGAGCCCGACGACCGTGCCCGCGACCGCGAGCAGGACCCACGCCCACGGCGCGAGATCGATCATGGCCGGGACCCGCGACGGCTGACGCGGACGGGCGCGAGTCGGATCGAGCGCATCATCGAAAACTAGCAGCGATTCGCGGCGGTCGAGCCGACCCTGGAGCGCCGGTCACGGGTGCCCCAGGCACCGGTCTCTCAGCGCGTGGTGTCGAGCAGACCTCGGCGGAACCCCTCGGCCACCGCCGAGGCGCGATCACCGACCCCGAGCTTCGCGTAGATGCTGAGCAGGTGTGTCTTCACCGTGCCCTCGCTGAGGTGCAGGCGGTCTCCGGCGGCACGGTTGGTCGCGCCGTCGGCGACGAGTCCGAGGACCTCGAGCTCGCGCGGGGTGAGCAGGCTCGCCTCCGGGGCGCGCACGCGGTCGACCAGGCGTGAGGCCACCGCGGGCGCGAGCACCGTCTTCCCCGCCGCCGCACCGCGGATCGCCGCCAGCAGCTCGTCGCGGGAGGCGTCCTTGAGCAGGTACCCGGTCGCGCCGGCCGCGATCGCGGGAAGCGCGTCGGCGTCCGCGTCGAACGTGGTCAGCACCACCACGCGGCTGCCGATGCCGCGGCGCGCGAACTCCCGCAGCGCGGCGACCCCGTCCATCCGTGGCATCCGCAGATCCATCAGCACCACATCGGGCGCCAGCACCTCGGCCAGCGCGACCGCCTCGGCGCCGTCCGAGGCCTCGCCGACGACCTCGATGTCCTCCGCGGATCCGACCATGCCGACGATGCCGTCGCGTACGACCGGATGGTCGTCGACGACGAGCAGGGTGAGCGCGCTCATGCCGGCACCTCCGCCCGCACGACGGTGCCGCGCCCGGGGCGGGCCTCGACGATGAGGCTCCCGGCAGCCGACTCCAGCCGCTCGCGCATCGCGATGAGCCCGTAGCCGCCGGATCCCTCCGCTGCATGCTGCACGCGCTCGACGGCGTCGAAGCCGCGGCCGTCGTCGCGCACCTCCAGGCTCACCCCGCCGGGATCCGTCCGCAGAGCGATCTCCACCCGGCGTGCGGCGGCGTGCTTCTCGATGTTCGTCAGAGCCTCCTGCGCCGTGCGCAGCAGCGCGACCTCGGTCTCGGTCGGCAGCGGGCGGGCCGTTCCGGTGACCGTCACCGCCGCGGGGATCCCGGTGCGCGTCGACCACGACCGTGCGACGCCGGTGAGGGCGTCCGCCAGCGAGGTCTGATCGAGCGCCGTCGGGCGCAGCGCCTGGACGGAGCGACGCGCCTCGGCCAGTCCGTCGCGGGCCAGAGCGAGAGCCGCCTCGGTGTGCCGTCGGCGGGCGTCATCGTCCGGGGCCTGCTCAGCCGCCTGCAGCTGGGTGATGATGCCGGTGAAGCCCTGCGCGAGCGTGTCGTGGATCTCGCGGGCGAGGCGGGCGCGCTCGTCGTGCACGGCCGTGCGGTGCAGGTTCTGCTCGGCGCGGTGCAGTCCGAACGACAGCCCGCACATCACGACGACGTTCAGCAGGATCACCGCGATCGTCCCGGCGACTCCGGCCGGATCCGCGCGGAAGCCGGAGCTCTGCGCGAGGCCTGCGACGACGGCGGTCCCCGCGACCGGGAGCAGTTCCCACGGCCATTCGGCGAGCGAGTAGGCGAAGGAGAACGTCGCGATCGCGAGGAATCCGAAGGTGCCCTCGCGCAGCACCAGCAGGAGGTTGAGCACGATCGCCCCGGTGAGGAAGACCGCGACCACGGAGGGGCGGTCGCGCCATCGGAACGGCAGCGTGCGCAGCACCAGCACCCACAGCCCGTAGACCGCGCAGAGGGCCAGAATCGGCGTCAGGCGCGCCCACTGGCCCCACTGCGCGAGCAGCATGAACGCGACGAGCAGCCCCAGCACGACGTACGGGGTGATCGCGAGCACGCGGCGCCAGCGCGAGTCCATCACGCGCCGACCTTACGCCGTCTTCGGGAAGAGAGCACCGATACGGGGCAGGTTCACCAGGATCGCGACGGGCAGGAGCAGGAGCCCGCAGATCGCCTGCTCGATGCGCACCCAGTCCGGCAGGAAGCCGGGGATGGACACGATCACGACGACTGCGATGACGATGATCGGGCTGATGATCCTCAGGCGCACCCAGGCGCCGCGAGAGCCGCGGGCGGCCGAGGCGGCGATGGCCAGCACGACCAGCGCGCTGGCGAGCACGAGGGAGCAGCGGATCCAGATCGCGGTCTCGAAGCCGCTGCCGGCGGCGCTCGCGATGCCGAGGAAGACGATCATCGCGGCGCTGACCGTCGCGAAGGCGCCGCCGAGGAGGAGGGCGGGACGGAAGGCCGCACGACGGGTGAGGTCGAGAGAGCGGTCCGCGGGGAGGGAGGGTGTCTTGGTCATGTCTCCAGCCTCCTCAGAGGCGACGCGGCCGGGATCCACCGATCGGTCAGGCTCGGCCACCGATCGGTCGAGGGCGACGATCCCGCCCAATCGACGTCTCACTGGTCGCGAATTGCGGTTCGCCGTGGCGCCGAGGCCGCAAGATGCGACCAGTGAGCGTGAGGAGCGGGCCGCGCGACGCACCGACTCGACGTCAGGGCCGGACCCGCACCGTGCGCTCGCCGAGCGTCACGAGGTCGCCGGCGACGAGCTGACGTCCGCGGCGACGCTCGATCTCGCCGTTCACGCGCACGTACCCGTCGAGGATCGCCCCCTTGGCGTCGCCGCCCGTGTCGATCAGTCCGGCGAACTTCAGGAACTGGCCGAGCCGGATGCTCTCACCGCCGATGGGGACGTCGTCGCTCATGTCGTCCACGGTATCCGAGGTTCTCGGATCGGCCCGGCGCAGGATCCGCGGCGTTGCTGCATCGCGGTCGACACCGCTGACCGTGTTTCCCTCCCCGCAGCGTGTTTCCCCCCTCTCATCGACGTCCGCAGGAGGGGGGAACGACGATCAGGGGAGGGAAACACGTCGACCGTCAGCGCGGACGCGGACCCTACCGCGCCGTCGACCAGGAGGATCCGCGCACCCGGAATCCGCGTCGCGCGGCGTCACAGAAGCCGTCCGCGGCGTCACACGATGTCGAAAACCGACACACAACGGCGGCGGATCCTGCACGCGTGCGAGCGTGGGCGTACGCCGCGGTCTCCCGTTCCGTCGGCGCATCGCCGGGCGTCGTATACAGCGCGTCGTCCGGACGGCACCGACCCGCGGTGCGACGACCCGAAGGAGGCCCCCATGGCAAGGAACACTCGACGCATCGCATTCGCCGGGATCATGGCGACCACCGCAGCCCTCGCGCTCGCCGGGTGCAGCCTCTCCGCCTCCGCGAACGGGCCGTCGGCGGGTGCCTCCGCGGGCAGCACCGTCTACTTCGGCGTCTCGTCTGCAACGACAGGGCAGTACGCCCAGTACGGCGAGCAGTTCAAGAAGGCGTTCGACCTGGCCGTCGAAGAGGTCAACAAGGACGGCGGCATCGACGGGCATCCCGTCGCGCTCAAGTACGAGGACTCGCAGTCCGACCCCAAGCAGTCGGTCACCGTCGCTCAGAAGTTCGTCAACGACCCGCAGATCTCGCTGGTGTTCGGCGATTATTCGTCGGCCGCGTCGATCCCGGCCTCGCCCATCTACACGGCCGGCAAGCTGCTGCAGTACGGCTTCAACAACTCCAACCCGGACTTCACCGCCAAGGGCACGCAGTACCAGTGGTCGAGCGCGATCACGACGAGCGCCAGCTACACCTGGACGGCCGACTACATCAAGAAGCAGGGCATCGACTCGATCGGCGTGACCTACCTGAACACCGCCGACTGGGGCATCCCGGCCTTCCAGGCGTTCAAGGCTGAAGCCGACAAGATCGGGCTGAAGATCACCGATGCGGAGGCGATCGATCCCACCTCCGACGACTACCGGCCGTCCCTCACCAAGGCCGTCGCCGGCAACCCGAAGGCGTTCGCGCATGTCGGCTACGGGCCGGATGCGGCGAAGCTCGTCACGCAGCTGCGTGCGATCGGCTTCACCGGCACGTTCTACGGCGGCCAGGACGAGCAGTCCTTCGACGGCACCCCGGATGCGGCGGGATCGGTCATCGGAACGGAGTTCGTCTCGACCAGCAAGGCCCCTGAGGTGCAGGCCTTCGTCAAGGCGTTCAAGAAGAAGTATCCGGACGAGAAGGAGGTGACCCTCTTCGAGGCCGGCGCCTACGACGCTCTGCACGTCGCCGTGGCCGCGGCGAAGAAGGGCGGCACCGACCGCGCCGGGATCCTGAAGGGCTTCCAGCAGATCACCGACGTGCCGAGCGTCGTCTACGGCAAGCTCTCGTTCGACAAGGAGACCCGTCGTCCTGCCTCGCCGCAGCTCACGCCGACCGTGCTGAAGGACGGCGCCTGGGTCGCCATCGAAGGCTGATCGCGCCTCATGCTCGACACTCTGATCGCCGGCCTGCTCCGAGGGAACGTCTACGCCCTCGGAGCGGTCGGCATCTCGCTCGTCTTCGGCGTCATGAACGTCGTGAACTTCGCGCAGTTCTCCTTCTTCGGGCTCGGCGCGATGCTGGCCTGGTTCTTCGTGGTGCAGCTGCAGCAGCCGTTCTGGATCGCCCTGCCGCTCGTGCTCGCGATCTGCGCCCTGCTGGGCCTGGTCATCAACGTCGCGGTCGTGCGTCCGCTTGCGAAGTACCTGCCGCTCGCCGCCATGCTTTCCACGTACGCGGTCGCGCAGATCCTCGACAACGGATCCCAGCTCGCGTTCTCCGCGCAGTTCCGCTCGTTCCCGCAGGTGCTGCCCACCTCGAACCTGCACATCGGGAACATGCGCTTCGGCACCTCGGATCTGGTGATGCTGGGCATCACGGCGGTGGTCATGATCGCGATGTCGCTCTTCCTCAAATACGGCCGGGCGGGGCGGGCGATCCGTGCCACCGCGCAGGACCAGGAAGCCGCCCTGCAGATGGGGATCCCGGTCGGATCCGTGCAGAACGTCTCCTTCGTCATCGCATCGGGGCTCGGCGGGCTCGCGGGCATCTTCTTCTCGCTCTACATCGGGGTCGTGAACCCCGTCTCCGGGCTGAACATCGGCATGACGGCCTTCGTCGCCGCGGCTCTCGGCGGCCTCGGATCCCTCGTCGGCGCCGTGGTCGGCGGATTCGTGCTGGGGATCCTGGAGGCGTTCGGGATCTACTGGTTCGGCGACGCGGCGCGCCAGATCATCGTCTTCGTCGTGCTGCTCGTGGTGCTGATCGTGCGCCCCGGCGGCCTGCTCGGCAAGGTGCCGCTCCTCTCGACCGAGCCGCTCACGGGCACGTTCCTGGGCAAGGGGCGCCCGCTGCGCATCCCGCGATGGGTGTGGATCGCCGCATTCGTCGTGCTGGGCGTGCTGGTGCCGATCCTCGCCGACACCTACGTGCTCACGACCGGCACCCAGGTGCTCGTCTACGCCATCATCGCCGCGGGGTTCACCGTCACTGCGGGACAGGCGGGCGTGCTCGCGCTCGGACAGGCGGGGCCCATCGCGATCGGCGCCTACCTCTCGGCGCTGCTCAGCGTGCACCTGCACCTGTCGTTCTGGCTCGCGCTGCCGATCGCGGGCATCGGCGCGGCGGTCATCGCCTCGGTCCTGGCATCGCCGATCTGGGGTGTGAAGGGCCACTACATCTCGATCGCCACACTCGGACTCGGCATCGCGATCGTCGCCCTGATCCAGCTCATCGTGCCGCAGGGCATCTACGGCATCCCCGTGCCGTCCATCGCCGGCGTCGACCTGAACACCCCGCTCGCGTACTACCTCATCGACTTCGTCGTGCTGGCGCTCACCCTGCTGGTGATGTGGCGGATCCGTCGCTCGCATCTCGGAAAGGTGATCTCCTCGGTCGGATCCGACGAGGTCGCCGCCCTCGCCTCGGGCGTGCGGGTGCGCGACTACAAGGCTCTCGCGTTCGCGATCTCGGCGTTCTTCGCGGGCATCGGCGGATCGCTCCTCGCGCATCAGTACACCTACATCGACACCACGATGTTCACGATGCTGATGTCGCTGCTCGTCGTCACGATCGTGATCCTCGGCGGCGTCGGCCTGCCCTACGGGGCGGTCGTGGGCTCGATCGTGCTGATCGGCGCGATGGAGCTGCTGCGGTTCACACCGGAGTGGCGGATCATCGTCTACGGCCTCGTGCTCATCCTCGTCGTGCGCTTCCGGCCTGGCGGCGTCCTGGTGAGGAACTCATGACCGCGGCACTTCTCGACGTGACCGGTCTGGAGCGTCACTTCGACGGCGTGCGCGCCGTCGACGGCGTCACGTTCCAGGTGCAGCCGGGAGAGGTCGTCTCGATCATCGGGCCCAACGGATCCGGCAAGACGACCACGCTCAACCTCGTGACCGGGACGATCCCTGCGCACGGCGGCACGATCGCGCTGGACGGGGCACGCATCGATCACGCGAGCACGGTCGACATCGCCGAGCACGGCATCGCGCGCACGTTCCAGAACGGCCGGGTGTTCGCCACCCTCTCGGTGGCCGACAACATCGAGGTCGGGATCCACTCCCAACTGCAGGCGCACCGACCGTTCCGCCGGCTCTCGCACGTCTTCCTGCTGCGCTGGATCCCGCTGCTCGCCGAGCTGTTCGTCGCCGTCTTCGGCACCCCGGCCGCACGGCGGGAGCGCGCCGGGATCGACACGGTCATCGACCTCGAGGTCGACCGCTTCGAGGCCCGGCTCGGTCCGCGGCGCGATGACCCGGCGTACACGCTGAGCTACGCGAACCGGCGGCGCACCGAGATCGCGCGTGCACTCGCCCTGCAGCCGAAGCTGCTCGTGCTGGACGAGCCCACCGCCGGCATGAACCAGTCCGAGACCGCCGAGGTGCTCGCGCAGCTGCTCGAGCTCAAGGCCGCAGGGCAGGCGATCCTGCTCGTCGAGCACAAGCTCGACCTCGTGATGACGGTCTCGGACCGCGTGATCGTGATGGACGGCGGCCGGATCATCGCCGAGGGCGACCCGCAGACCGTCCGCACCGACCCGGCCGTGATCGAGGCCTACCTCGGCCGGCGGCGGGAGAGCGGATCCGGCGCGGCAGCCCCGGGGTCGTTGAGCGAGGACGAGCGCAGCGAGACCGAGACGAAACGCGGCGATCTCGCGGACTCCGGCGAGGAGGGATCCGCATGACCGCTCTGCTGAGCCTGGACGCGGTGGACGTCTACTACGGCCCCTTCCACGCGCTGCGCGGAGTGTCGATCGAGGTCGGCGAGGGCGAGATCGTGTCGCTGCTGGGCGGCAACGCCTCGGGAAAGTCCACCACGATGAAATCGATCCTCGGGCTGAACAGGGTCAAGGACGGGCGTATCGCGTTCGCAGGCGCCGACATCACCCACCGCTCAACGGCCAAGCGCGTGCGTGCGGGGATCGCGAGCGTGCCCGAGGCGCGGCGCGTCTTCCCGCAGATGACCGTGGACGAGAACCTCTACGCCGGGGCGTACACGCGTCGGGACCGTGCCGGCATCGCCGAGGACATCGAGCGGATGCGCGAGCACTTCCCGCGGCTTGCGGAACGCCGCAGACAGGAGGCGGGCACGCTCTCCGGCGGCGAGCAGCAGATGCTCGCGTTCGCGCGGGCGCTGATGAGCCGGCCGCGCCTGATCTGCATGGACGAGCCGACGATGGGCCTCTCACCCAAGCTCGTGGACCAGGTGCTGGACGAGATCGCCCGGCTCAACCGCGAGCTCGGCGTCGCGGTGCTGCTGGTGGAGCAGCAGGCGGAGCTCGCGCTGTCGATCGCGTCGCGCGGCTATGTCCTCGCGACGGGCGAGATCGTCGCCGAGGGGTCGGCGCAGGAGCTGCTGCACGACCCCCGCATTCAAGAGGCCTACCTCGGAAGGAGCGGCTCATGACCGCAGGCTCTCGCACGCACCGCGTGCCTTCGACACGACCCAGGCTCGGGTTCTTCACCCGGGTGCTCGACGACGCGCCGCCCGCCGAGCGCTACCGGCTGGCGCTCGAGCAGATCCGCACCGCGGAACGGCTCGGCTTCGACTCCGCCTGGGTGGCGCAGCACCACTTCCATGAGACGGAGGGCGGGCTGCCCTCGCCGTTCGTGTTCCTTGCGCACGCCGCCGCGCAGACGACGAGCATCGTCCTGGGCACGAGCATCGTGACGCTGCCGCTCGAGGAGCCGCTGCGCGTCGCGGAGGACGCGGCCGTGCTGTCGGTGCTCAGCGACGGACGCTTCGAACTCGGCGTCGGCAGCGGCGGCACCCCGAGTTCCTTCCCGCCGTTCGGGCACGACCCCAAGGAGCGCGGCGCGATCTACGGGCGGCACCTCGCGCGACTGCACGAAGCCCTCCGCGGGGACCAGCTGACCGCCGACGGCGGCAGCCTCTACCCGGCTGCGCCCGGGCTCCTCGACACGATCTGGCAGGCCACCTTCTCGGCCGAGGGCGCCGCGCGCATCGGTGCGGCCGGATCCGGCCTCATGCTGTCGAAGTCGCAGCCGCACACCGCCGGATCCGGTGCCACCGCGCTCGCCGACACCCAGCGACTCGTCATCGACGCGTACGAGGCGGCGCTTCCGGACGGCGTGGCCCCGCGCACGTTCGCATCGCGCGGCCTCGTCGTGGTCGACGACGGGGCCGACGTCGCCGCGCTCCTGGCACGCGGGATCGAGCGCTCGCTGCCCGCGGCCCGCCCGATGGGCATCACGATCCCGGACGGGGCGAGCGACGAGGAGCTGCGGATCCTGTTCGACCTGCACGTCGGCACTCCGGCGCAGATCATCGAGGAGCTCGCGCAGGATCACGTGCTCGCCTCGGCCACCGACATCGTGTTCCAGTCGCACCCGGTCGACCCGCCGCACGACGTGCTGCTGCGCTCGCTCGAGCTGATCGCCACGCGGGTCGCCCCCGCGCTGGGCTGGAGCCGAGCGGTCCCTGAGCCCGTGGAAGGGTCCGAGCCGCTCGACGCGGACGACACCATCCCGACCATCCCGGAGGAGACCCATGTCTGATCTCATCGACGACCTCGTCGGCATCGCCCCGGGCAGCCCGCTCGATGCGCTGCGCGCCAAGCGACCCGTGGCGCGCAGCGATGCCCAGGCGACGTACGACGGCCTCATCACGACGCCCGCCGACCTCGACCGCGCGACCGTGGCGGAGCGCGCGGCCCTGGGCTACTGGGTCGCCGCGCTCAGCCGTGCAGACGCTCTCGCCGCCCACTACCGAGCGCTGCTCGATGCCGCCGATCCCGGGGTGCGTGCCGCGATCGACGCGGCGCTGCCCGGGGCGCTCACCACCGGCCCGTACGGGGCCTATCCGGAGGGGCCGCTGAGCATCGAGGACGAGGACGGCCTGCACTGGATCGCACCGACCGCGCTCCGCGACGCGATCGGATCCCGCCTGAGCGCGGCGCTCGAGCACGCGCACCTGCTCACCTACCGACCTCGCGATGCCAGCCCGGACGCTTTGCAGACGCTGCTGGATGCCGGCTGGAGCACCGATGGCGTCGTCACGGTCTCGCAGCTCGTCGCGTTCACCCACTTCCAGCTCCGCGTGATCGCGGGACTCAGCGTGCTCAAGGAGGCGATCTGACATGGCAGAGCAGGTTCTGCGTCACCCCGAGGTGACCCCGCCGCACGTCTTCACGCAGGAGGAGCTCGGCTGGGTGCCCTGGCTCGAGCCGAAGCCCGAGGCGGAGCTGACCGACGACGACTACACCGCCCTTGTCGAGCGCTCCCGCGCGGCGAGCCCGTACTTCCGCCTATTGGTGCGCGATCCCGTGGTGCTGGGCGCCCGCACCCGCGCCGACAACGACATCTTCTACAACACCGACGCCGGTCTCGGCCGGGCCGAGCGCGAGATCTCCGCCGCTGCGGCCTCGCGGGTCAACGGCTGCCTGTTCTGCGCCTCGGTGCACTCCCGGTTCGCCACGATCCAGGCGCCCTCGCGCCGTGACGACGTGCAGCGGCTGCTGGACGAGGGCATCGACGGCGAGCAGGATGAGCGCTGGACCGCGATCATCGAGGCGGCGGCAGCGCTGACGGCCTCCCCGTCGCGGTTCGGGCAGGCGCACGTGCAGGCGCTGCGCGCGGCGGGCCTGGACGACCAGGCGATCGTCGACGTGGTGCAGAGCGCGTCGTTCTTCAACTGGGCGAACCGGCTCATGCTGTCACTGGGCGAGCCGACGCCCCCGACGCCGAAGGCCTGATCCGGGAGGCGGCCGGCCGAAGCGCCGTCGCTGATCCGGGATCCGGACTTGCACCTCAGCGTGGCCCGCGCAGCATGATCCCCTCGTAGATCGCGTTCACCCCCTCGCAGTGCCATTACCCCCTCTGACGGACGTTCGCCAGCGGGGGTAATGGCGACCAGAGGGGGTAAACGAGTGAGCGGGGATGGGGATGGGCGAGTCCACGCGCCGCGAGCTCCAGCCGGGGTCTCGGATCCGGCCGGCCACGCGGATCCGGCCGATCGCGCGGCGAGCCCGAACGGCCGACCCAGCCGTGAACTCGGGGCCGCGGGACCCCGGCCCGCCGGCTACTTCCCCTGGGGGGCGAACGGGGTGCCGAGTTCCTTCGCGAGGGACTGGAAGATCCGGGACGCGGGGGAGCTGCAGGGCAGATCCGTCGGGTTGTCGGTGAGGGTGCGGGCATCGCTCGGGCAGTCGCCGGAGGGGATGTCGCTGTTCACCATGGTGATGATCGTGGTGTCGTCCTTGGTGTTGTAGAACATGGCCGTGTTGTAGCCCGGGAGCTCTCCGGTGTGGCCGACCCAGCCGTTCTGGCAGCCCCAGCCGATGCCGTAGCCGCCGTTGCCGGGGCCGTTGAACTCGCGGAACGACGTGAGCCGCTCGATCTGGTCCTTCGCCGGCACGAGTCCCGCTCCCGTCGCCTCCGCGCGCCCGTACTTCAGCAGGTCCGGCGCGCTGGAGATCAGCTCGCCGGCGGTCCAGCCCCAGGACGGGTTCCAGTTCGTGGTGTTCGCCGGGTTCTCCGGGGTGCCGTGTCCGCCCTGCAGGGTGAAGCCCTGGGCGTGCGGATCCGGGAACGCGGCGGATCCGGCCGGGAAGATCGTGTGCGTCAGGCCCAGGGGAGTGAGGATCTTCTCCGCGAGCACGTCCTGAAAGCTCTTGCCCGTGACCTTCTGGATCACCAGGCCCAGCAGGATCGTGTTGGTGTTCGAGTAGTCGAACGCGGTCCCGGGGGCGAAGTCCTGCGGCGGGAGCGAGATGCCCGCGGTGAGCAGCTCCTCCGGCTTCCAGACCCGGTCCGGCTCGGAGAAGAAGATCTTCTGCCAGGCCGGGTCCTTCGTGTAGCTGGTGATCGAGCTGGTCATGTCGGCGAGCATCCGGATCGTGACCTTGTCACCGCGCGGCACGCCGTCGACGTACTTCGAGATCGTGTCGTCGAGGCTGAGCTTGCCCTCGGCGGCGAGCTGCGTCGTGAGGGTGCCGGTGAAGGTCTTCGTGATGGATCCGACGCGCTGGTAGATGTCGGTCGTCATCGGTGCGCCGGTGGCCGGATCCGCCACGCCGTACGCCTTCAGGAACAGCCCCTTCGGCGACTGCACGGCCACGACGGCCCCCTTCGCCGAGGTCTGTGCGAACGCGTCCTGCGAGGTCTTGTCGATCGTCGCGGTGAGCTCGTCGGGAAGCGCCGACGACGGGAGGTCCGAGGTGCGCGCCACCACGGCCGAGGGGTCGGCGACGCAGGTCGAGACCGCCGGCACCGTCGATGAGGGGGTTCCGGCGCCGGTCGAGGTCGGTCCGGTCTCCGGCTGCGCGGAGCAGCCGGCGAGCACGAGCAGAGCGACCGCGAGCGCGATCGGCCGTGCGAGACGAGCGGTGACCATGGCGGAGCTCCTTCGGGCAGATCGATCCTTCCCTTGAGGAGACCCTGGCACCGGCGGCGTTCGGGAGGAATAGACGTAGGCCCATTCCCCCGCGGGCGCGGCCCCGGGAGACTGGTGGTCGCATGGGGATGCTCGAGGGGAGAACGAGGGTCGGATCCGCACGCGCGGTGGACCGGGTGTGCGATGAGGAGGCTCACGATGGCGGCTGAGGCCGGGGTGCGGCAGGGCGCGGCGGCGGCGCCCCTGGCGATCGGACTGATCGTCTCGGGGTGCGCGAGCGGCGGCGCTTCGGGAGCCGCCGTCTCCCCACCCTCCGCCCGGATCGCCACGTCGCTCATGACCAGCATCTACGGAGGTTGAGACGATGCCGTCTTCCCGCACCGCCCTGCCGGCTCTGCGCCGCGCTCTCGCGCTCGCCACGGTCGCCGGCGCTCTCGTCCTGGCCGGCTGCTCCGGTTCGTCCGGCGCCGCGCCCGGCACCGCCTCGCCGTCGCGGTCCACGACCCCGGCGGCGGCCGGATGCGTCGCGGATCCGGCCAGGACCATCGCCGCCAAGCCCGGCGCGAAGACGATGTCACCCCTTCCCGCGGAGACCGTCGCGAAGCTCGACGCGGCGGCGGCGAAGGCCTTCGCCCTCGGCGCCTCCCCGGGCGCGGTCGTCGGCGTGCGCACCCCCGAAGGCACCTGGACCAAGGCCTACGGGAACGCCGATCTGGCCGGGACCCCGATGCAGATCGGCATGCACACCCGCATCGCTTCGCTCACGAAGATGTACACGGCGACGATCGTGCTGCAGCTCGCACAGGAGGGCAGGCTGAAGCTCGACGACACCATCGGGAAGTACGTGGACGGGATCCCGAACGGCGACACGATCACGCTCACGCAGCTGGCCGACATGACGAGCGGCGTCGCGAGCTACACCATGAACAAGAAGCTCCTGGAGAAGTACTTCGCGGATCCGACCGCGGTCTACACGCCCGAGGAGGTCATCCAGGCCGGTGCCGCGGTCTCGCCCCTGTTCCCTCCTGGGGAGGGCTTCGCCTACTCGAACACCAACACAGTGCTGCTCGGGAAGGTGATCGAGAAGGTGACCGGTGAGGACGTCGGCCGGCTGATGCAGACGCGGATCTTCGATCCGCTGCACCTGGCGGACACGTCGTGGCCTGGAACCTCGGCCGCACTGCCGGAGCCGTACGCACGCGGGTACACGCTGAACGGCAACAGCGCGACACCGGACGCCCCGGCCGACTCGACGGACTGGAACCCGTCGTGGAGCTTCACGGCAGGCGAGATCATCTCCGACATCGACGATCTGCTGACCATGGGGCGCGCCCTCGGCACCGGCCAGGGGCTGGTCGATGCGAAGACGCAGACCCTGCGGCTGACCTCGTTCTCGGACATCGGGTACGGCTTCGGGCTGAGCTGCTCGCAGGGGTGGGTCGGCCACACCGGCGACCTCTCCGGTTACAACACCTCGCTCTTCTACGACACGGCGACGGACACCACGGTCGCCGTGCAGGCCAACAGCGACATCGCGTCGGGCGGCTGCACCACGTCGCCTACTCTCACCGACGATCCGGGCGACGCGATCTGTCAGACGCCCGCGGTGCGGCTGCTGGTCGCCCTCACCGGCGAGCTGGGCACCGCCTACGTCCCGCCGCCACGCAAGTAGCGCCGCCGCCGGCTCGCTCAGCCCCGCCCGGGGTCGTTGAGCGAGCGCAGTGCCCGCCCGGGGTCGTTGAGCGAGCGCAGTGAGACGAAACGCGGCGCTCCCGCGAGCGGGTGTCGGATCCGGCTCAGCGGTACTCCTCGGCCACCGAGGCGAGGAAGCGCAGCACCGCGAGCACGCGTCGGTGGTCGTCGCCGTCGACGGACAGCCCGAGCGCGGTGTAGATGTGCGAGGTGTGCTGCACGACCGCCTTCTCGGAGAGGAACAGATCCGCCGCGATCCGTGCGTTGCTGCGTCCCTCCGCCATGAGCGAGAGCACCTCGAGCTGGCGCGGCGTGAGCGAGCCGACGGCCCCGCTCGCGCGGCTCGCCCGCGTGACCAGCACCGACACGACCTCCGGATCCAGGGCCGTGCCGCCCGCAGCCACCCGGCGCAGGTCGGCGGTGAACGTGGTCACGTCGGCGATGCGCTGCTTGAGCAGGTAGCCGAAGCCGCCGCTGTTCTGGTCGAGCAGCTCTGTCGCGTAGCGGCGCTGCACGTATTGCGACAGCACGACGACCGGGATCCGGGGATGGGCCTCGCGGATCCGCAGCGCGGCGAGCAGTCCCTCGTCGGTGTGCGTCGGGGGCATGCGGATGTCGGTGATCACCAGCTCCGGCGCGAGCTGCTCGACCTGCTCGAGCAGCGCCTCGGCGTCGCCGACGGCCGCCACGACCTCGAAGCCGTCCTGTGCGAGCAGGTGCCGCAGGCCTTCGCGCAGCAGCACCTCGTCCTCGCCGATGATCACGCGCATGGCAGCTCCACCCTCACCTCGGTGCCGTGTCCCGGATCCGATCGCATCCGCAGGGTGCCGCCCAGCGCGTCGACGCGGTCCAGGAGCCCGTGCAGACCGGCGCCGCGGTCGACGTTCGCCCCGCCCACGCCGTTGTCGCGCACGGCGATGCGCAGCAGGCCGTCCTCGACGCGCAGGCTGACGCGCACCCACGACGCCTTCGAGTGCTTGACCGTGTTCGTCAGCGCCTCGGCGATGATGAAGTACGCGGTGTGCGCGGTCGTCGACGAGATCGTGGCGTCATCGATGTCGGCCTCCAGCGTCGCGGGGATCGCCAGCCGGTCGACGAGGTCCTCCGCGGCGGCGGTCAGCCCGCGCTCGGTGAGGGTGACGGGCAGCACGTTGTGCACGAGGCGGCGCAGATCGGCCGCGGCCTCGTCGATCCCGTGCCGCAGCCGCGCCGACGCCTCGCTCGTCTCGGAGCTGGCATCGGGGGCGTTCGCGATGGTCTGCGCGGCGAGGGCGAGCAGCACGAGCTGCACCTGGATGCCGTCGTGCAGATCCTGCGCGATGCGTGAGCGCTCCCTGTCGGCGGTCTCGACGAGGCGGATCCGCGACTGCGTGAGCGCGTCGTTGCTCGCGAGCAGCTCGGCGGTAAGGCGCTCACGGTCGATCGCGATCGCGAGCACATCGCCCGCACGTCGCACGGGAGCCGGATCCGCGGTCAGGCGGGTGTCGTAGACGATCGCCCCCACGAGGCGCGAGTCGACGCGGATCTCGCACCAGCCGCGGTCCGGTCCGCGCTGGGCCGGATCGACCGGGCCGCCCGTCTCGTCGACGTACTCGTCGCGCTCGGCGGCCCAGTACACGACGCGCAGCGAGTCGTCGCCGAGTGTGCCGGCCAGGGCGCGGGCGACCGCCGGTCCGCCCGCGCCAGTGATGCCGAGCCAGGCGCTCAGCGGTTCCAGGTCGCCGGTGCGGCGGAACCCGCCGAGCAGCACCCCGAGCAGGAAGGCGACTGGGATCGCCGCCGAGACGATGAGTTGCGTCACGCCGCCGATCGCCGGATCCCACCCGAGCGCACCGACGATCGTGGGCGCGAAGGCGAGCAGCAGCACGGCGACGATGCCGTAGCCGAACAAGGGCAGCAGCGCGCGCCGGTGCCCCGGGTCGGCGACGACGAGGCGCTGGGTCAGCACGACGGCCGTGAGGACCATCACCGTGATCCCGAGCGTCTTCTGCACCGCGGCGACGATCGGGACGGCGGCCGGCGCGGACGCGGAGAGCAGCACGACCACGAGCTGGAAGACGGGGCACGCCACCCAGCCCAGCACCACGGTCGTGATCGAGAGCCGCCCGCGCAGGCGCCCGGACGGGAACGCATGCAGCAGATGCATCGTCATGGCGAGCGGGCTCGTCGCGAAGATCGCGCTCAGCACCGAGAGCGCATCGACGCCGAGGTTGACGAGCCCGGCGAGGAACAGCGCGGTGCCGCCGACCACCAGCAGCAGGCCCGTGTTGTTGTGCGGGCGGCGCCACCAGGCGAGCAGGCCCGCGGCGACCCAGATCCAGAACACGCCGGTGAACAGCGCCACCACCCAGAGCGTGTCGGGCGTGCGCAGCCCGATTCCCAGTTCGACCGCGCCGAGGAGGAAGGCGAAGACAGCGATCATGACGAGGGCCGCGGGCAGCGGGCGGTCGGAGCCGTGCCGGCGCACGGCGGAGGACGGGTCGACGGTCGCCGGATCCGCCATCGCCTCTCCTTCTTCACCGCTCATCGTCACCGCTCGCCGTGCGCACGACGCGCATACCCCATGATGTCGCGCCGTACGCTGCGGTGACCATGGGGCTGGGTCCCGTGGTCGGGCGACGACGCGGGTCTGCTCGGCGCGGCGGCTCCCTGTGTTTACCTCCCCGCAGCGCTTTTACCCCCTCGTGCGGACGTCTGCCAGTGGGGGTGAAGACGGTGCGGGGAGGTGAAGACGCCGGGAGCGGACCTCTTCGCAGTCAGGCGAGCAACGACCGGATGCGGTCGCGCTCAGGCGAATCGGACGGTCTGCTGGATCCGGGTGCGCACGTCGAACAGCTCGGTGCCGCCGATCGTCCGGGATCCGGGGACGCCAGCGCGGAGCAGGGGGCGCAGGGCGCTGCGACGCACGACCACGACGGTCGTCCCGCGGATCGCGCCGAGAGGCGTGGTCGCCTGTGCGAGGTCGTCGTCGGGGAGTACCAGGATCGCCCCGCCGAAGCGCACCCGCGCCGCCCGCGCGATCGTGCGCACCTGCGTCACGAGGGCGGTGATCGGTGCGCGGGATCCGGCGCCGGATCCGATGACCTCGCCGGCCCGGAAGCGCGCGATCTCGCCGAAGTCGGCCGACATCAGGCCATACAGCCCGCTCGGCCCGAGCACGATGTGGTCGAGGGTGTCGGGCGGCGGGGCCTCCCCACCGACGGTGGCCGCGCCGACCGCGGTCGCGCCGGCCGGGACAGCCACGTCGTGCCAGGCCGTGAAGCCCATGCCCAGGTCCGCGACGGCGCGCGCGGTGTGCTCCTCGGCGAGGGCGTTCGCGAGTATTCGGCGCAGCTCGCGGGGGATCGTGCGCACGAACGCGGGATCGTAGGGATCCGCCACCACGGATCCGGCCCAGGCATGCACCTTCGCGACGTAGTGACGCCGCCGGCTCGCTCCTGCCTCGCCGTAGGCCTTCGCGCGCGGCCGGGTGTCGGTGCGCGCGGCCGGGGCGCGCCAGCCATCCCACGGGACCTCGTCGTCGGAGAAGCCGTGTCCGCGGTCGTAGGCGGCGCGCAGCTCCGGCGTGCCGACGAGCTCCCACGCCCGCTGCACCTGGATGAACACGGTCGCGTCGCCGCCCGTGTCGGGGTGCGTGCGGCGCAGCTGCAGCCGGTAGGCGCGGCGCAGCTCGTCGTCGGAGACGTGCGCAGCGACGTCGAGCACCTCGTACGCGGAGGCCGAGAGCGGACTGTCGAACATCGCCCTCCTCGGGTGGTCTGCGGCGGGGGAGCAGCGCAGTACAGGGTATCCGGTCCGATGTCGGAGGCTGCTCGTAGCGTTCGAGACGACGACGAGAGGATCCGCCATGGTGATGATCGACCCCGCCACGCCCACCGGCTACACGACCGTCGCGCCCTGGGTGGTGACCGACGACACCGGCGCGCTGCTCGACTTCATCACGGGCGCCTTCGAGGGGGAGGAGCTCGCCCGTGTGCAGACCGAGGACGGCTCGGTCGGGCACGGCGAGATCCGCGTCGGTGACACCGTGGTGCTGGCCTTCGACCGGCGCGACGAGTGGCCGGTGATGCCGAGCCTGCTGCGCGTCTGGGTGGCCGACGCCGACGCGGCATTTACCCGGGCTCTGGAGCGCGGCGCGACGGTGGTCACCGAGCTCGGTGACAACGCCTTCGGGCAGCGCGGCGGGCGCGTGAAGGATCCGTTCGGGAACATCTGGTGGATCACCGCTCAGGTCGAAGACGTGCCGGAAGAGGTCATGTGGCAGCGTCTGCAGGAGCCGCGCTATGCCGAGAACATGCGATATGCGCAGGAGTCGCTCGACGCAGCGCTCACCGGCTCGGCGTCCGGCTGGAGCAGCGCCCCGGTGCGTTCCGACGACCAGGCGTGAGTCCTCGCTCGCGGTCGGTCGATCTGAATCGCAGGGCGTGATCGCCGCCGGGTAGCATTCCCCGGGTGAGATCCCCGATGAGCCCCGACCATCCGCTGCAGCAGGACTACGAGGTGCGCTTCGACTGGGCGCGCGAGGGTCTGCGCTCGATCGCGCAGGGGGCGGGCGTCATCGTCGTGATCGACGCGATCTCGTTCACGACGACCGTGGAGCGGGCCGTGACCGAGGGCCTCGAGGTGCAGCCGTTCCCCGGGAAGCGCGTCGAAGCGGAGCGCCTCGCGGACGCCGGCGGCTTCGGCGACGCCCGGCTCGCCGGTCCACGCGGGGGAGCGGGGGTCACGCTCTCGCCATCGAGCCTGACCGCCGAGAACGTCGCCGCCTTCGGTGCGACCCGCGCCGTTGTGCCGTCGTTCAACGGCTCGCGGCTGTCGGCCGCGGCCGCGGGCTTCGGCGTTCCGGTGCTCGCCGCATCACTGCGCAACCGCTCCGCCGTCGCGCAGTGGATCCTCGATCATCAGGTGACGCTCGGGCATCGCGTGAAGGTCGCCGTGGTCGCGGGCGGGGAGGTGCGCGACGACGACACCGTGCGGTTCTCCGTGGAGGATCTGCTCACCGCCGGTGCCGTGATCGACGCCCTGGGGGCGCTCGGCATCGACGCCTGCTCACCCGAAGCCGCTGCGGCCTGCGCCGCGTACACCGGCTTGGCCCGGGCGACCCGGCACCTGTTCACGGCCTCGTCGAGCGGTGTGGAGCTGCGTGATGAGGGGCAGGGTGCGGATGTGGAGCTCGCCGCGCAGACGGATGTGTCCACGACGGTCCCGGTGCTCGTGGACGGGGTGTTCCGGGCGGTGGATCCCGGGACGCGCACGGCGACCGTGCGCTGAGCGCGGGCGATCCGACTGGCCCGTCCCCGATCCCTGATCACTGATCCCACCGCGTTTCCCTCCCGGTGGCGCCATTCCCTCCCCGCAGAAGCGCATCCCAGGGGAGGGAATGGCGGCCAGGGGAGGGAAACGCGTGGATGGGGGCCAGACTGGAGACACCCCGATCCGCCGAGGAGTAACCGCATGCCCGCCACTCTGACCTCGCCGTTGGATGAGGCCGCGCTCGGGCCTGATGTCCGGGTGGCCTCGCGCACGATCGATCGGTTCGCCCGGGCGCACGACGCCTCGCACTACCTGCTCGTGCCCGACGCAGTGCTCGTTCCCCAGGACGCGGCGGCCGTCGCCCGGGTCTTCGCGGCCGTGCGCGCGGCGGGGCGCAGCCTCACCTTCCGCTCGGGCGGCACGAGCCTCAGCGGGCAGGGTGTGACCGGCGACGTCATGGTGGATACCCGCTCCGCATTCCGCGGTATCCGCGTCGCCGACGACGGGACCTGGATCGCCGCGCAACCCGGCGCCACCGTGCGCCAGGTGAACACGCGGCTCGCTCGGTTCGGGCGCAAGCTCGGGCCGGATCCGGCGAGCGAGATCGCCTGCACGATCGGCGGCGTGGTCGCCGACAACTCGAGCGGCATGGCCTGCGGGATCGTAGAGAACTCCTACCGCACGATCGAGTCGATGCTGCTGGTGCTGCCGAGCGGCACGATCCTCGACACCGCCGCGCCCGACGCCCTCGATCAGCTGCGGGACCGGGAGCCCGAGATCGTCCGGGGGCTGCAGCACCTGCGCGACCGCCTGCGCGGGGATCCGGCTCTGAGCGCCGAGGTCGCGCGCCAGTTCTCGATGAAGAACACCATGGGATACGGACTCAACTCCCTCCTCGACTTCGACGATCCGGTGCGGATCCTGGAGCACCTCGTGATCGGATCCGAGGGGACGCTCGCGTTCGTGGCGGAGGCGCGGTTCCGCACGATCGCGATCCAGCCCGCGGTTTCGACCGGGCTGCTCGTGTTCGACACGCTCTCCGACGCCATGGCCGCGCTGCCCGGCCTCACCGCGCTCGGACTCGCCACGATCGAGCTCCTGGACGCGGCCTCGCTGCGGGTCGCGCAGGGATTGAGCACGGTGCCTGACGCGATCGCACGCATCGACGTGCAGGGGCACGCGGCGCTGCTCATCGAGGTGCACGCCCCGGATGCCGCCGCGCTCGCCGAGGGCAAGGCCGCCGCGCTCGCGCACATCCGAGGATTGCCGCTCACGTCGCAGGCGCGCATGACCGAGGATCCGGCCGAGCGCGGCGAACTCTGGACGGTGCGCAAGGGCCTGTACACCGCGGTCGCGGGAGCCCGCCCGTCGGGCACGACGGCGCTGCTCGAGGACATCGCGGTGCCGGTCGAGCGCCTGCTCGGCGTGTGCGAGGGGCTCACGGCGCTGTTCGAGAAGCACCACTACGAGGGCTGCGTGATCTTCGGGCACGCCAAGGACGGCAACGTGCACTTCCTCCTCAACGAGCGCTTCGATGATCCCGAGGCGCTGCGCCGCTACGAGGCGTTCACCGAGGATCTCGTCGCGCTCGTGCTCGCGCAGGGCGGCACCCTCAAGGCGGAGCACGGCACCGGTCGCATCATGGCCCCGTTCGTGCGGCGGCAGTACGGCGACGTGCTCACCGACATGATGTGGGAGATCAAGGGGCTCATGGATCCGGACGGGATCCTCAACCCCGGCGTCGTGCTGTCCGACGACGCCGGCTCGTACCTCGCCGACCTCAAACTCGTGCCGACGGTGGAGGGCGAGGTCGACCGCTGCGTCGAGTGCGGGTACTGCGAGCCGACCTGCCCCAGCAAGGACGTCACGCTCACGCCGCGGCAGCGCATCGTGCTGCGCCGCGACATGACGGCAGCCCTGCACCGCGGGGAGGTCGACGTGGCCGCCGAGATCGCGCGGGACTACGACTACGACGCCGTGCAGACCTGCGCCGTCGACGGCATGTGCGGGGTCGCCTGCCCCGTCGACATCAACACGGGAGACCTCGTGCGCCGGCTGCGCACCGAGGAGGCCGGCCGCCTCGAGCAGGGCGTGTGGAACGCCGCGGCGAAGGGCTGGGGTGCGATCACCCGCGGCGGCGGGCTCGCCTTGAACGTCGCCCAGGCGCTTCCGGCGCCGCTCGTGACCGGCGTGACCCGGGCCGCCCGAGCCGTGCTCGGTGCCGACACCGTGCCGCTGTACGACGTGCGCCTCCCCCGGGGAGGCTCGCGCGCCCCGCACGCCCAGAGTCCCGTCGATGCGCAGGCCGTGCTGTTCGGATCCTGCATCGGGACGATGTTCGGCGCGGAGCAGGATGCGGACGGCGTGCACGGCGAGGGCTCCCGGGAGGCCGTGCGGTTGCTGCTGGAGCGGGCCGGGATCTCGTACAGCGTGCCGCCGGATGCGGGCGGGCTCTGCTGCGGCACCCCGTGGAAGTCCAAAGGCCAGCTCGACGGATACACCACGATGACCGAACGCGTGCTGCCCGCCCTGTGGCGCGCGAGCCACGAGGGCGCGCTGCCCGTGGTCTGCGACGCCGCGTCCTGCACCGAGGGGCTGCACGTGATGCTCGCGAAGGCTGTCGCCGAGCGACCGGAGTACGCCGCGCTGCGGATCGAGGATGCGACGACCTTCCTGGCGCGGGAAGTCCTGTCGAAGCTGACCGTGCGGGAGCGGATCCGCGCCGTCGCGGTGCACCCGACATGCTCGACGACGCAGCTCGGCGCGAACGACGCCCTGCGCGCGCTCGCCGCAGCCGTCGCCGATGAGGTGTACGTGCCCGAGGGGTGGGGCTGCTGCGCCTTCGCGGGCGACCGTGGCATGCTGCACCCCGAGCTGACCGCGAGCGCGACCGCGGTCGAGGCCGCCGAGGTCGCGACGGCCGGCATCGCCCGCGGTGGCTTCGACGCCTACGTCTCGGCGAATCGCACGTGCGAGCTCGGCATGAGCCGCGCGACCGGTCAGCCGTACCGGCACGTGGTCGAGGTGCTCGAGGAGCTGACCCGATCCTGATCCGGTGCAGATCGAGCGTTCGATGCGGATCGGGTCAAACCCCGAGCTGCGCGCCGCTGCAGTCGAGCCCGCGATAGATGCGGGGCGCGCCGTCGAGCGTGAGGGTCACCGTCCCCGCGCTGACGCCGAGGGGCGTCTCCTGTCCGATGCAGTCGATCTGAGTGACGCTCGCCCCGGCTGCCGGGAGCGTCAGCGCGGTCTTGGTCGGCCAGGGATCCAGCCAGAGCTCGGGAGCGGGGAACGTGCTGCTCGCAGGGTCGTGGACGGCGTTCAGGATGTAGCCGTCGGCACGGTTCCACAGCACCGCGACTTCGCCCTCGAGGGTATCGAAGAGGAGGCCGTTGTTCTCTGGATCCGCGAAGCTGAGCCGACGGACGAACGTGGCGCGATCGAGCAGCCGTGCCGCGTTCGCGTAGGCGAGCAGAGACGGCTTCGCGCTGGTGTCGCGGTTCACCAGGCCGTAGTGGTATTCGGCGTCGTTCGGGTTCGCGACCTGAGGATTGCCCAGGACGCTGTCGTGGAACTGGTACCAGCACACGCAGCGCACGCCCTCGGCCTTCGCGAGGGCGAGGCTCAGGAACACGTTCTCCGCGGCGTGCCGGTAGGTGTCGTACCACCACGCGTTGGGCTTGGTGCAGGCGTACGCCTCGGTCATCCAGATCTCCTTGGGCCCGTACTGCGCGATGAGCTCCTTGAGCCGGCGGAGGCCTCCGAGGAAGTTCCAGTAGGTTCCGTTCGCGCCCGCGTCCACAGGACCAGACGGTTCGTAGTCGGGCGTGAAGTTGCCGCGACCGGGGTGGAAGGCGATGCCGTCGATCAGGTCCCAGCCGCCGCCGGCGTGGAAGTTCTGCACCCAGGGCTCGTCCATGCCCGCGAGACCGTTGCTCAGCAGCTTGAGCGACGCTCCGGTGGCGACCACTCGGTCGTGCACCGGTCGCAGCGCCTTGTCGATGTACGCCTGCGCGGCGGTGCCGGTGTTGAAGGGGCGATTCAGCTCGTTGCCGACCTCGAAGTACTCGGCGCCGGCGGCGACGGCGGTGGCCGTGTTCGTCGCGGCCCAGGCCGTCGCCTCGGCGGCGGTGGCGGTGAGCGAGGGCTGCAACTCGATGTTGTGCGACATGCCCCGTGCGTCGAAGGCGGAAGGCGGCAGCCCGGGCCCACCGTCGTACGAGATCCGCACCCGGTCGACGCCGATGCTCTGCCACAGGTCGAGCAGTGCGGTCGCCGAGGGCACCTGGAGCCACGGGTAGTTGGCCATGCCGAACATGCTGTCCGACGTCGTGGCGTGGTCCCGGGGCGGGACCGCCGCGAGGTTGGTGCGGGCGAACGCCTCGATCCCGCCGGAAACCGCCGCGACCTCGGTGACGACGAAGCCGGATCCCGGTGCGGTCAGGGTGAAGGCGTGGTCGAGGGTTCCGGCGGCCGGGACGACCACGGCGACCGTCTGGCTCGCCAGCAGGTTCCCGTTGAAATCGCGCGCCCACCAGACCAGGTCGACCGCGCGATCGGTCGCCGCGCCGTTGGCGACCTGGGCGGAGATCGTGAGCTGCTGCCCCGCCGCCGTCCACAGCCCGAACGGCCGGTCCGTCCAGACTTCGATGCCGAGATCCTGCGCCGTGCCGATCGACGCGACCGCTGAGGGCCGCTTGTCGCTGAAGAAGAAGTCCGCCCGGCTCACGACGCTGCCGTCGGGCTGGACCGTCCCGGGCGCGTGCACCCAGGTGGAGTTCGTCCAGGCCTGGCGGGAGCGGTCGAGGATGAGCAGCCCGTGCAGGGCGCCCCATGTCGACGTGTGCGCGACCCCGACCGCGTCCTCGAAGGGTATTCCTCCGGCGGCGTCTCGCTTCCACTCGGTGAGCGCCACATAGCCGTCCGGCTCGGTGCTCGATACGATCGCGCGGCTGAACAAGAACCCGTCCGGGATGAAGGCACCGGATCCTGAGGCGTGCCATTCGAGCCGCACGTGGCGTGTGGTGATCGAGAACAACCCGTACACCGCGATCGGCCCGGCCGCGGCGGGCATCACGTAGTCCATCCGGATGGCGGGGGTGCCGTCGGCGAGCGTCACGAGCGTGGGCGTTCCGCCGGTGGAGACCTGAATGCCCGTCCCGGTGTCCTTGGTCTGGAACTTGGAACCCTGCATCCGGATGACGCCGGAGCCGTCCCTGATCGCGACGCGGCCGCCGACGCTCGCGACGATGCTCACTCCGTCGGCGCTGAGGGTCACGTCGCCCGCGGTCGCATTCGCGCGGATCGGACTCTGCGCCGCCACGAGCAGCGCGCCCGCGGCGAAGGTGGCGCCCAGGAATCCTCGGCGGGTGAAGCCCGCGCCGGCATCGTTCGGTTTCGTCATCGGATCTCCTTTGATCGTGATAATGCGTATTAGCGTACGAGCGAGCTCAAGTCTGATCCCTCTCCATCGTCGAAGTCAAGAAGACTTGCGCTTCGTGAAGATACGCATTAGCGTCGAGCCATCGCCTTGATGATAGGCATTATCAGACGCGGAGGACGCACATGTCGGGGAAGACGGGCAAGCCGACCCAGAAGGAGATCGCACGGATCGCCGGGGTCAGCCAGACGACGGTGTCTCTTGTGCTCAACGACCGGGACGGCACGAACGTGCGCATCCCCGAAGCAACGAGGGAGCGGGTGCGTCGTGCCATCGAGCAGACGACGTACGTGGCCGATCCCGCCGCGCGCAGGCTCGCCGGACTCGACAACAAGATCCTCGGCGTCTTCACCTACGAGTCCGCGCTGACCGCGGAGAGCATGGACTTCTACGGACCGCTGCTCAACGGGATCGAACGCGCCGCCGAGCAGTACGACTGCGACCTCCTGTTCTTCACGAGCTCGCCCGTCGAGAACGGCTCTCGCCGTCTCTTCCACCGGAACACGCGGCTGCGCCTCGCCGACGGCTGCATCCTGCTCGGCCAGCACATGGACGGGGAGGAGCTGGCGCGTCTGGTCAGCGAGGGCTTCCCGTTCGTCGCGGTCGGACGACGCGACGAGGCGGAAGGCGTGCCCTACGTCGGGATCGACTACCGCGCTCTCACCCGCGATCTGATCGCACGGGCGGTCGAGCTGGGCCACACGTCCGCGGTGTACGTGCACGGCGATCGGGATACCCCGTCGTCCCGCGATCGGCTCGCCGAGATCGAGGCGGCCGGCGCGAGCGGACCACTGTCCTTCCGCTCGCTGCCGGAGGTCGGCGGGGATCTCGCCGCCACCGCGCGCACCATCATCGAGAGCGGCGCGACCCTCGTGGTCGCCGAAGACGCCTTCGCCGCCGAAGACCTCGCGCTCGCCCTCGACCGTCAGGGCGTCGCGCTGCCGGTCCAGGTCTCCATCGCCGCGCTCGGTGAGGTGCAGAGCCACACCATCAAGGGCCTGCGCCTGTCCGGCTTCCACACCCCGCGTCAGCGCATCGCCTTCGAGGCGCTGGGCCTGCTCAGGGAGCTGATCGCGGCCGACCCCGAAAGCGCCGGCACGATCGATCGGCAGCGCCTTCTGCAGGGGTCCCTCGAGCCCGGCGAGACGCTGGTGGCACGTCGGGCCGACGCATGAAGGAGTTCCATGCCGACATCGCGATCATCGGGGGCGGGCTCGGGGGCGTCGCCGCTGCGCTGGCCGCTCTCGGCCGCGGCAAGCGCGTGATCCTCTCCGAGGAGCATGCCTGGCTGGGCGGCCAGCTCACCTCGCAGGCGGTTCCGCCGGACGAGCACATCTGGGTCGAGCAGTTCGGCGTCACGGCCCGGTACCGCGCGCTGCGCGACGGGATCCGCGACCACTACCGCTCGTTCTACCCGCTCACCGAGGCCGCCCGGCGCGACCCGAGACTCAACCCCGGGCTCGGACGGGTGAGCAAGCTCTGTCATGAGCCGCGCGTCGCCGTCGCGGTGATCGCGCAGCAGCTCGCTCCATACCTGTCCAGCGGCCGGCTCACCGTCCTGCAGCCTTACGTGCCTGCGGCGGCCGCGGTGGCCGAGCACGTCGTCTCGTCCGTGACCCTTCGCCACATCGAGGACGGCACGGAGGTGCAGGTGCGGGCACCGTTCATCCTCGACGCCACCGAGACGGGCGAGCTCCTCCCGCTGACCGGGACGGACTACGTCGCCGGGGCGGAGTCGCGCGCCGAGACGGGGGAGCCCAGCGCACCCGAGCAGGCGGATCCCGGCAACCTGCAGGCGATCTCGTGGTGCTTCGTCTTCGACCACATCGAGGGCGCCGACTTCACGATCGAGCGGCCCGCGACCTACGACTACTGGCGCGACTACGCCCCGGACTTCTGGGGCGACCGGCTGCTGTCGTTCACCGCACCGCAGCCGCGCACGCTCGAGCCCGAATCCCGCACGCTCCATGTCAACCCGCCTTACGGCGTCGAGCGTGCGGAGCAGGATCCCCGGGAAGATCCGGGCGACCTCGACCTGTGGGAGTTCCGCCGGATCATCGCCCGTCAGAACTTCCAGACCGGCGCCTACGAGAGCGACATCGTCGTGGCCAACTGGCCGATGCTGGACTACCTCGACGGATCCGTCTTCGACGATCCCGATGCCGAGGCGCACCGCGCGGCCGCGAAGGAACTCTCCCGCTCCTACCTGTACTGGCTGCAGACCGAGGCGCCGCGCCCCGACGGTGGGCAGGGCTGGCCGGGTCTGCGCCCGCGGGGCGATCAGACCGGCACGGGGGACGGCTTCGCGCAGGCGCCGTACATCCGCGAGTCGCGCCGCATCCGGGCGGTCACCACGGTGGTCGAGCAGGACATCTCGGTCTCCCACCGAGGGCACGCCGGCCCGGCCATGTTCGAGGACTCGGTCGGGATCGGCATGTACCGGATCGACCTGCACCCCTCGACGGGCGGCGACAACTACATCGACGTCGAGTGCGCGCCGTTCGAGATCCCGCTCGGTGCGCTCGTCCCGATCGACACGCGCAACCTGATCCCCGCCGCGAAGAACATCGGCACGACCCACATCACCAACGGCGCATATCGCCTCCATCCCGTCGAATGGAACATCGGGGAGTCCGCGGGCGAGCTCGCGAGCTTCTGCATCGACGAATCCACGCTTCCGAGACATGTGCTCTCGGACCAGGAACTGCGACAGCGGTTCCAGAGCCGGCTCGTCGAGTCGGGCATCGAGCTCCACTGGCCGGAGATCCTCGGCTACTAGCGCGTCCCCACCTATCAAGAAAGCCCCTCATGAACACAGCAAAGAAGCTGGTCGGCGCTGCTGCCCTGGCGACGGCCGCGATCGTCGCGATCACCGGATGCAGCGCCACCCCGACCGCCCCCGCGCCCACCACCGCCGCCCCGAACAGCGTCGCCCTCCGCATGACGGTGTGGACCTCCAACGAGGCGCAGCTCGCGCTGTTCGCCTCGATCGCCGACAGTTACAAGGCGACGCACCCCGAGATCAAGTCCATCACCTTCGACAGCCTCCCGTTCGCCGACTACAACACGACCCTGACGACGCAGATCGCCGGAGGAAACGCTCCGGATCTCGCGTGGATGGGGGATCTGTCGAAGGATCTCATCGCCTCCGACGCGCTGCTCCCGCTCACCCCTGTGCTCAAGGACACGAAGGGCTGGGGGTACGACGACCTGCTGCCCAGTGCGACCGCCGAGTTCACGAAGGGCGGCCAGCTCTACGCCTATCCGTTCTCGAACTCGCCGTACGCGCTCTACGTGAACAAGGATCTCCTGGCCGCGGCCGGCCAGTCCCTGCCCGCCTCGGGAGCGACCTGGGACGACGTCTCGAAGATGGGGGCAGCGGTGAACGCCGCGACCGGGAAGGCGGGATTCGTCATCCGCGACTTCGACTACTCGGCCTGGAACACCCTGGCCACGGTCTGGAGCGGGTGGGGCGCGAGCGCCTGGAACGCCGACGGCACGAAGTGCACGTTCGACGACGACAAGATGGTCGGCGCCTTCACCTTCCTGCATGATGCCGTCTACAAGGACTCCGCCATGCCCGGCCCCGGCACCAAGGCCGACTTCTTCGCCGGCGACTCCGCGTTCACTGTCGCGCAGGTCTCCCGAGCCTCTCTGCTCACCGGCAATTTCGGCTACGAGGTCGTGCCCCTCCCCGCGGGTCCCGCCGGCTCGTACTCGGTGATCGGGCAGGCGGGCATGGGCGTCCTCCGCACGAGCGCGCATCCGCAGGAGGCGAGTTCGTTCCTCGCCTATCTGACCGATCCGGAGAACAGCGCCAAGCTCTCCCAGTTCTTCCCCTCGGCGCGAAAGTCCCTGCTGACCGGCGAGAAGCTCGCGGCGAACAACACGAAGCTGACCGCTGAGCAGCTGCAGACCGTGGTCGTGGATCAGATCCCCGACGCCGTCACCCTGCCGAACCACACCAGTCCCGCCGAGATCGCGCAGAAGGGGAAGACCGCCCTCGATGCGATGTGGAAGCCCGATGCGGACGTCAAGAAGGTGCTGGGCTCGGTCTGCTCGGCGATCTCCCCGCTCTTGGTGAAATGACGATGACTGTCAGCTCCACGATGCCCCGGGAGGCGTCGCCGGACGCCTCCCGGGGCGTCGGCGGGCCGGGTCCTGTGCGCAGGCGCGCGAAACGCTTCTGGACGATGCGCCGGCGAGACGCCGCCGCGGGCTACCTCTTCATCGCGCCACAGCTGGCCGGCGTCCTGCTGTTCGTCCTGATCCCGGTCGGCCTCGCGATCGTCTACAGCCTGAACAAGTGGAACATCTTCACCGGGCAGCTGAGCTTCGTCGGCGGGTCGAACTACGCCGCGCTCGCCGCGGATCCGCAGCTGCCGAGTGTGCTGGGCGCCACCGCGGTGTTCTCCCTCGGCGTCGTGGTGCTCAACATCGCTCTCGGGCTGGGCCTGGCCGTGATGCTCAATCGCCGCTTCCGAGGGGTCACGTTCTTCCGCACCCTGTTCTTCTCCCCGGTGGTGATCTCGGTCGTCGCCTGGACGCTGGTCTGGGGTTTCCTGCTCCAGGACAACGGCGGGATCAACGCCGTGCTCGCGCAGATCGGGATCCACGGCCCGAACTGGCTGCAGGACGGGTCCACGGCCATGGGCGCCGTCATCGTGACGCAGGTCATCCGCAGCGTCGGAGTGAACATGGTGCTGTTCCTGTCCGCGCTGCAGGGGGTGCCCAGCGAGCTCTACGAGGCTGCGCGCATCGACGGGGCGGGCAGCCGCACCATCTTCACGCGCATCACACTGCCCCTCATCTCCCCGACCCTGCTGCTCACGGGCATCATCACGATCGTCGGCGCGCTGCAGGCGTTCGCTCAGATCGCGGTGCTCACCGAGGGCGGCCCTGCCCTTTCGACGACCGTGCTCGTCTACTACGTCTTCCAGCAGGCGTTCACATTCAACAACATCGGCTACGGCTCGACCCTCGCGCTGATGCTGCTCACGTTCGTGATGCTGCTCACCGTCTTGCAGTGGCAGCTCCGAAGGAGATGGGTCTTCTATGAGAACTGAGACACTCGCGGAAGCGCAGACGACCAGCCCTGCGACCCCCTCGCAGATCGCGACTCCTCGACCCCGGCAGGGGCGGATCCTCCGGAGGGTCGTCCTCTACGTCGCCCTCAGCGTGCTGGCGCTGCCGTTCGTCGTGCCGACGATCTGGATGGTCGCATCCTCTTTCAAGCCGCTCGACCAGATCTTCGCCGCGCCGCCCTCGATCTTCACCGCGACGCCGACGTGGGACGCGTATGTGGAGGCGTTCGGATTCCAGCCCTTCGCCCGCCAGTACGGCAACAGCGTCTACATCGCCGTCGTGGTGACGCTCATCGCGCTCCTGGTGTCGAGCCTCGCGGGCTACGCCTTCGCGCGCATCCGTTTCCCCGGGCAGAACGCGCTGTTCCTGGTCGTGCTGGTCGGCCTGCTGGTGCCCGGCGAGGTGACGATCGTCCCGCTTTTCCAGATGTTCAAGAGCGTGGGGCTGATCAACACGCACTGGCCGCTGATCCTGGTGACGGCGCTCGCCGCGCCGTGCGTGCTGGCGACCTTCATCATGCGGCAGTTCTTCATCGCCCTGCCCGTCGAGCTGGAGGAGGCCGCCCGCCTCGACGGGCTCGGACGGCTGGCGATCTGGTGGCAGATCTGCCTGCCCCTGGCGAAGCCCGCCCTGTCAGCCGTCGCGATCCTCACGTTCCTCGCCTCCTGGAACCTCTACCTCGAGCCGACGGTCTACCTGACCTCGCCGGACCTGTTCACCCTGCCCCAGGCGCTCACCCGCTACACCGACGCATACGGCGGCGAGATGTGGAACACGCAGCTGGCCGCGGCGACAATGACGGTCGTACCGGTGCTCGTGGTGTTCCTGATCGCGCAGCGGCAGTTCGTCGAGGGGCTGGCTCACTCCGGGCTGAAGGGCTGAAGGGCTGAAGGGCTGAAGGGCTGAAGGGCTGAGACGGTGACGCGGCCGCGATCGGGTGCCGCTTCCGCAGGACTTCTGCAACTCTGCAGGACGAAGTGCTGGAGGAACTGACGCCGCCCTGATGCCGGGTCGGTCGGCACCGAGCCCGCAGTCCGCGGCCCGAGCCCGGCAACCCCGCTAAGCGCCGAGTCGCCGACCAGTCGCCTCAGCGACGCGGGCGAAGTACTCGCGGAACACGCCCTCCGCCGCCTGCGGCAACACGGCGGACGGCGTGTGCGTGAAGACGAAGGGCACCATCTGAGTCCCGAAGAGCGGGGCATCGGGCGATTCGACGAAACCGAATCGCAGCCTGCACTTGTCGGCACGGCGCGCGTCGAACTGGACCGCGAGCCATTGCGCGGGCGTTCGGAAGTGGAAGTCGGTCGTCGGCGGGAATTCGAAGAGCTCGAAGATGCCGCGATCGAATCGCAGGAAGAGCTTCTCATACTCGAGTTCGAGGGTTTTGGGACTCATGGCGCCTCCGGTTCATCGTCGGCCGCCGGCACGACCTCGAAGTACAGGTCCGCGTGCAGGGCGCAGCGCGGGTTGAATGCGGCTGCACACCGCGGGCAGACGGTCGCGCCGAGGTAGTCGCGGATCTCGAGCTTATGGCCGCAGACCCCGCACAGCACGGCCTTCGCATCCTGCTCGGCGAGCGGCCAGGGACGGGCCGGGTGGCCGGCCGTTTCGGCATGGCAGAGGTGGCAGGGATAGAACTCCCCGCAGCACACGAAGCGGATCGCGACGACGTCGAGCTCGGTGCGGTAGTGCACGCAGCGGGTCTGCGCATCGACCGGACGCCCCTTGATCTCGACGTCCGCGGTACCCATGCCACGATCCTAGGCGCGTCGCGCAGTCAACCCGGCGCGGTCAGCCCCGGTGCACGTCCACCGGCACGATCATCGGCGTGCCGGCGACCGGATCCGGGATCACGACGGCCTCGAGGTCGAAGACCTCGCGCAGCAGCTCGACGGTGACGACGTCACCCGGAGCGCCCTTGGCGACGATGCGACCGTCGCGCATCGCGACGAGATGGTCGGCGTAGCGTGTGGCGAGGTTCAGCTCGTGCATGACGACCACGACCTGCGTGCCGTGCTCGCGGGAGAGCCGCACGAGCAGCTGCAGCAGCTCGACCTGGTGTGCGAGGTCGAGGTAGGTCGTCGGCTCGTCGAGCAGCAGGATGTCGGGCTCCTGCGCGAGCGCCATCGCGACCCATGCGCGCTGCCGCTGTCCGCCCGAGAGCTCGTCGATCGAGCGCTCCGCGAACTCCGCCATGCCGGTCACCTGCAGGGCATCGGCAACCACCTCGTCGTCGCGGTGATCGCGCCCGCCCAGCCAGCCGCGGTGCGGGGTGCGGCCGCGGTCGACGAGGTCGGCGACGCTGATCCCGTCGGGGGCGACCGGCGCCTGGGGCAGCAGGCCCACGATGCGCGCGACCTCCTTGGTGGGCAGCTGCGCGATCGCGGTTCCGTCCAGCAGCACGGATCCGCGGCGCGGCTTCAGCAGCCGCGCGAGCGTGCGCAGCAAGGTCGACTTGCCGCAGCCGTTGCCGCCGACGATCATCGTGATCCCTGATGCGGGCAGCGCCAGGTCGAGTCTGTCGATGACGGGGTCGCCGTCGTAGCCGACGGTCAGGTCTTTCGCCTCGAGGGTGTGCGAGCTCATGCGCGCGTGCGTCCTCTCATCAGGAGCCACAGCAGGAAAGGGGCGCCGATCGCGCCGGTGATCACGCCGACCGGCAGCGTGATCGGGAACAGGTGCTGACCGACCAGATCGGCGGCGAGCACGATGATCGCGCCCAGGAGCGCGGAGACCGCGGGGAGTGCGGCGTCGCTTCGCACCAGCCGCAGCGCGATCGGACCCGCGAGGAACGCGACGAACGAGATCGGTCCGGTCAGCGAGGTCGCCACCGCGATGAGCAGTACCGCGCACAGGATCAGCAGGATCCGAGAGCGTTGCGGACGCGCGCCGAGTGCCGTCGCGGAGTCGTCACCGAGTCGCAGCACCGGCAGCGTCCGCGCGGCCAGCAGGGCGATCGCCAGCAGCACGAGGAGCACGGGGGCGGTCGGCGCGAGCTGGTCCCACAGGCTGCGGCTGAGGGACCCGGCCATCCACACCGTCGCCTGCTCGGCGGCCTTGACGTCGGAGCGGGTGAGGACGTAGCTGATCACCGCCTGCAGCGCCGCGGCGACGCCGATGCCGACGAGCACGAAGCGCAGGCCGGAGAGCCCGCGGCGGGAGGCGAGCACCCAGATCAGCAACGCGGTCGCGAGACCACCGGCGATGGCGGCGCCGGAGACCACGAGCCCCGAGGCGCCGAAGAACGAGATGGCCGTGATCGCGGCCGCGCTGGATCCGGCGCTGATGCCGATCACATCCGGGCTCGCGAGCACATTGCGCAGCAGGGTCTGGAACAGCATGCCGCCGAGGCCGAACGCCGCCCCGGCCAGCACTGCGCCGACCGCACGGGGCAGGCGCAGCTCGACCACGGCGAAGCTCACGCCCGGCACCGTCTGGCCGATGAGCGCGCGCAGCACGTCGGGCAGGGCGAGCGTCTTCGCGCCGAACACGAGCGCGGCGCCGAACAGCGCCACGACGACGAGGGCGAGGCCCGCGATGAGCACCATGTCACGGGCCGTTCGGCGGCGACGGGTGGCGCGGAGCCGCTCCGCGGGTCCGGTGGCGGAGCGCGGGCGCGCGGTGTCGAGGGTGGTCACAGGCCCACCGCCTTGCGGCGACGCAGCAGCGCGATGAAGGTCGGGGCGCCGACCACGCCCGTCACGATGCCCACTTCGAGCACACCGGGGCGCGCCAGGATCCGGCCGATCACGTCGCAGACAAGCAGGAACGTGGCTCCGGCCGTGGCAGACAGCGGCACGATCCAGCGATAGTCACTGCCGACGAGCAATCGCACCGCATGCGGGACGGCGAGCCCGACGAAGCCGATCGGACCGGCGAGGGCCGTCGCCGTGCCGCACAGCAGCACGACCGCGAGCACTGCGGTGAGCCGGGAGGCGCCGACACGCACGCCCAGGCCGCGGGCGACGTCGTCGCCGAGTGCGAGCGCGTTGAGTCGGCCGGAGCAGGCGACGGCGAGCACGGCGCCGAGTGCGAGAAAGCCGCCGAGCTGCGCCAGCGAGGAGATCGACGCGGCGGTCAGGGATCCGACCTGCCAGAAGCGGAAGCTCTCGAGCGTCGACTGGTCGACGATGAGGATGCCCGTGATCACGGCCGTCGCGATCGCCGTGACCGCCGCACCCGCGAGGGCAAGCGTCACCGGGGTCGCGCCGCCGGGACTCGCCGCCGCGGCGCCGTAGCCCACCACCACCGCCACGGCAGCGCCGGCAAGGGCGCACCACACGATCACGAGTGGTGCCTGCCAGCCGAACAGCGTCATGCCGAGCACCACGAACAGCGATGCTCCGGCGTTCACGCCGAGCAGGCCTGGGTCGGCGAGGGGGTTGCGGGCCATGCCCTGCATGAGGGCACCGCCCACGCCCAGCGCCGCGCCGACGAGCAGTCCGGTGATCGTCGTGGGCACCCGGGCGAGCACGGCCGCCTGGTCGGTGGAACCGTCGGGGTGCAGGAACGCGTCCCATACGGCGTCGGGCGGCACGATCCGCGCGCCCAGCGCGAGCGAGAGCGCGCACGCGACGAGCAGGGCGACGAGGCACACGACGAGCGCCCACGTCGGGGAAAGACGCACGCCGCGGCGTGCCTCGGATCCCGACGCGGGCGACGTCGGTGCAGGGGCGAGGGGCATCAGGCCTTGGCGGCGGCCTCGCCGAGCATCTTCGCGTACGTCGGCAGCGCCCACGGGATGGACAGCACGGTCGGCGCCGATATCGCCATGAGCAGGGCTTCGTCGTTCATGAGTGCGACGGCTCGCTTCTTCACGGCGGGGATCCGGCTGAGCAGCGGGTCGTTCTGCAGGGTCGACAGATCGCCGCCCTGCACGTAGATCACCGCGACATCGGCGTCGAGCTTGTCCGCCTGCTCGGCCGAGATCGTGCCGACGAAGCCCTTCTCGTTCTTGGCCAGGTCGGTGATGGACTGCGGCGTGGCGAAGCCGAGGTCGTTCAGGTACTGCACGCGGGTGTCGCTCGGCGTGTAGTACTGCACCTTGCCGAGATCCTTCGCGTCGACCCAGATGACCATGCCGGTCTTGCCCTTCGCAGCGGGGTACTTCGCCATCTCGTCCGACATGGCCTTCTCGGTATCGGCGATGAGGGTCTTGGCCTCGGTCGCCTTGCCGAGTGCGGCGCCGATCATGGTGGTCGAGTCGCGCCACGAGGTGCCCCAGGGAGTGCCCGGGTAGGCGACGGTGGGGGCGATCTTGGCGAGGGTGTCGTACTCCTGCTTCGTGAGGCCGGAGTTCGCGCCCAGGATCAGGTCCGGCGAGGTGTCGGCGATCTTCTCGTAGGGGATCCCGTCTGTCTCGTCGTGCAGCGGCGGAAGCTTCGCCTTGTCGGCGTTGATGGCGTCCTTCGTCCATTCCAGGTAGCCATCGCCGTCCTCGTCGCCGAAGGTCGCCTTCGGGATCGTGACCGGAATGGTGCCCAGGGCGATTGCGGCGTCGAAGCTGCCCCAGCCGATCGTGGCGACGTTCTTCGGTGCCGATTCGATGACGGTCTTGCCGTAGACGTGCTCGACGGTCGCGGGGAAAGGGCCGCCCGAGGATCCGGTTCCGGTGGCGCTGGGCGCGGAACCGGCGGAGCACGCGGACAGCGCGAGGGCGCCGGCGGTCAGGAGGCTGAGGACGGCCGCGCTACGGCGCAGATGGAGGGAGGGCATGGATCTCCTCGGAGCAGACAACGGGTAGGTAGGTAAGCCTAACCTATGTTGTCTTCCTCGCGAGGAGGAACGGAGTCGGCCTGCGCGGCAGCGTGGCTTCACGCCCCGTTGAGCAGCCCCAGGCACGGACCGATCACGATGAGCCAGGCGGCTGCGGAGATGATCAGCACGCCCACGCCGATGGCCCTGGTCTTCGCCCAGATCAGCAGCACCGCGCCCAGGATCAGCGGCAGCACGAGTGCGCCGATCGAGAACGCGGTTCCGAGGTTGGCGAGGCTGAAGAACAGCACCAGCGCGATCAGCATGGATCCGCAGCCGACCGCGGTTCCGACGCCGATGCCCGCGCCGAAGCTCAGTCCCGTGCGCGGTGGCGGCCCGCCGGCCGGGCCGACGTACGCGGCATAGCCGCCCGGGGCACCTGGCGCTGCGGGGTAGGGCCCCGTAGCCAGGCCGCCCGGGGAAGGGGCGGCGGGTGCCACCGGACCCGGCGGAGGGACAGGTGCGGGGGTCAGCGGCGGTGCGAGCGGCGGCACCGGTGGTGCTGGCGGCTCGGGGGGACTCGGCGGTCCCGGCACCGCGGGCGCGTGCGCCGGCGGCGTCTGGGGCTGCGCCGGATCCGGTTCGGACGGGTCCTCAGGCGTGCTGTTCACTCGGGGTCCTCCTGGGGATGACGGGGAAGGCGCCTCGCCGTGCCTTCCAGACGATGCGGGCGAGCAGGAGCGGGATCGTGACGATGAGGAAGAGCTGTGGTCGGGTCAAGCCGAGCCAGGCGACGTCGTTGCCGCGCACGAACTCCACGAAGAAGCGGAAGATGCCGTACGCCGCGATGTACAGCGTGAGGGTCTCACCGGCGGCGATGTCGCGGTGGCGCAGCCAGAACCAGAGCAGGCAGAACGCGACCGCGTGGAACGCGATCTCGTACACGAAACTGGGGTGCAGCGGTACGCCCGCCGGCGATCCGACCCGCGCGGCGGCCGCGGGGTCCAGCACGATGCCCCAGTCCGCACCGGTGGGGGTGCCCGGCCGCTCGGTGAACAGGCAGCCGAACCGGCCGATCGCCATCGCGATCGCGACCGCCGGGGCGAAGAGGTCGCCGCTGCGTTCGCGGTAGCCGACGATCTTCTTGGCGACGTGCACGCCGAGCCAGGCGCCGACCAGGGCACTCAGGATCGAGGCGTTGCCGTGCGTGAGCTGCGAGACGAGGTCGCGGTTCTTGGTGAGGTCGATGTGCTGCGCCCAGGTGCCGAGGCGGCTCAGGAGCGCGGCGCCCAGCAGCGTCCCGAGCACGAGGTACGCCACCCGCGGATCCGTGACGCCTCGTCGTCGGCGTTCGATGAGGAACACGATCCCCGCAGCGCCCAGGCCCAGTGCGACGAAGAACCCGTGCGTCTCCAGCGGCGGCGCCCAGCGCCCGAGCAGATCCTGCAGCGTAGGGAACATCAGAGCCGCCCGATCCAGAACATCACCCAGAACGGGGTCGCGACAGCCGCGAGCACAGCGAGAGCAGAGAGGTACGCGAGCACGAGGCGGGTGTCGCCGAGCTTGCACTTCGAGCGCAGCAGGCCCTGACGGCGGGCGCGCGCATATCCGGCGATGGCGACGAGCGCGAAGCCCAGCACCGCGATCGGGCCGAGCAGGCATGCGATGAGCGCGACCGTCGTGAACACGCACAGTCGCAGCGGGTCGAACGGCGGCGCGGCGGATCCGACGGTCTCGTCGTAGCGGTTCAGGCCGGAAAGATCCAGCTCACCGGGCGCGCCCGTCGCGCCCTCGCCCCGAGCGGCGGAGGACGGATCCGGAAGCGCGGCGGACATGGGTCAGTGCCCCACCGAGAGCGGCAGCCGAGTGCGGTCGCCGACGTCGACGCCCGCCTCGGAGGCGGTGCCGCCGGCACGAGCACCCGCGGATCCGGTCGCCGTGGAGATGCGCGTGCGAGAGAGCGGCGCCCACGCCTGCACGGCGCAGAACGGGGCGCACTGGTGGGCTGACGTCTGCTCGTTGACCGTCGCGACGTGCACGCAGCACTGCGTGAGGCGCTCCTCGATCATGGTGTTGATGTCCATGAACGGCTTGACCGTGATGCGCTTGACGCGCTCGCCGAGGAACTGCCGCAGCCGCTTGTGCTGACCGGGCAGCGCGGCGGTGGCGAGCTTGGTGAGCGTGCCGATGCCGAGGTCGCAGCCCGTGCAGATGTCCTTCCAGAGGGATCCGATCGACGGGTGCGACAGCGACGACTGCTCGCTGAGCAGGTCGAGCAGCGACTGCTTGACCGAGTCCTTCAGCTTCTGATTGATGCCGCTGTCGGCGATGCGGTTGGCGATGAGGTCGGGGTTGAGGTCGAGGAACTCTTTGAGCCGGTCGTGCCCGACGAGTTTCGTGAGCGAGTTCCAGGATCCGGAGTCGTCCTTGAGCAGGTAGCCGACGGAGCAGCAGTGCGGGTGGCTGCAGGGGAGTGCGGTGAGATCCTTCCAGGTGACTTCGCCGTCGGTCTGCGGCTCGAGCCGGGCGAGCACGCCCGTGTGCGTGAGCCGGTCGTGCGGGTCGATGCCCGCCGAGCGGCCGGATCCGAACACGGGCTGGATCGTGACGCCGCCCACGTAGGGCGTCTCCATCGCGCGACGGATCACGGCGCCGATCTCGCCGTCGTTCACACCGAGAGCCGCGGTCATGGTCAGGGTCGTGAACACCCCTGCCTCGCTGAGGCGTGCGAGCGCGCGCTCCTTGAACCGGCGGATGTCTGCGCCACGGTGGTACGCGGACGCCTCGGCGCTCTCACCGTCGTACTGCAGGTAGACCTCGACCCGTTCGCGGTGCTTCTTGAGCGTCGCGACGAGCGCGTCGTCCTGCGCGATGCGCAGACCGTTCGAATTGAGCAGGATGCGAACGATCGGCCGCGCAACGAGGTGCTCGAGCAGTTGCTCCAGCCAGGGGTACAGGGTCGGCTCTCCGCCGGAGAGCATCAGCACGTCGATGCGATTGTTCTCCTTGGCGAGCCGGGCGTCGACCGAGGCGAGCACTTCGGCGAGCGGGGCGATCGCGCTCGCCGCGGGACTGGATTCTGCGAAGCACGTCGGGCAGCGCAGGTTGCAGTGGTCGGTCAGGTCCTCCAGCAGGATGCAGGTGTGCTGCGTCTGCATCTCGGGCAGGCCGTCCTCGTAGGCCGATGGGACAGGTTTGAAGTTGCCTGCGAGGTCGGGTTCGTGCACCTTCGTCGGCGCGGTCCACTGCTCGAGATAGGTCAAGATCTCGGCTGACTCGTCGTAGAGCGTGCGCTGCAGTCCGTGCTCGGGGCAGCCGCGCTCGAGCCAGACGCGGTCGCCCCGTACGGCGAGCCACCCGCTCAGCCGGCGGACGTCGGAGAGCGGCCGATCCGGATCCTCTTCATGGCAGGTCGGACAGAACGCGTTGACGTAGCGGTGCACGCGGTACTCGCGCAGGGGCTGTCCGGATCCGGCCGTCTTCGCGCGGACGGGGGCTCCCGCCGCACCGGGGCCGAAGCCTGCCGGATTCTCCACGGTGGGGGTCATGGGCTCACCCTAGCGGCCGGGTGGTTCCGTTTCGGGGGTGCAGCCGGGGTGTGTGGACAACCGCGCGGTCGCTACGCCCGATGGGTGCCGCGAGGGCGGCCGAACCGGACGCGCACGCACAGGAGCGGAGGGCCGCCCGCAAGGACGGCCCTCCGCATTGTGGATTCAGCGACGCTCGACGGCCTTCGCCACCGCGCCTGCGGCGAGCAGGAACAGTCCGGCGAAGAGCAGGAACGGGTCGTAGAACCCGGTCTGCGCGAGAGAGCCCGTCCTCGCGGTGGCTGCGTGCAGGCTGCGCACAGCACCGGTCAGACCGTGCGTCACGTGAGACACGACCTGGACGCCACCGTTGCCGGTGGCCGGGGTTCCGCCGTTGCTGGTTCCGGGCGTGCCCGGAGTTCCGGTGCCCGGGGTGCCCGGGGTTCCGGGAACAGTGGGCAGGCCGGGCAGCGATCCAATGATCCCGCCGATGACGCCGGGGAGGGATCCGGTGATCCCGCCGACGACGCCGGGGAGGGATCCGGTGACGCCACCGACGACGCCGGGGAGGGACCCGGTGACGCCACCGACGACGCCGGTGACCGCCGGAACGGTTCCGGTCACGCCGCCGAGGATCCCGCCGAGGTTGGGCAGGCCCGGAAGGGTGCCGCCGTTGCCCGGGGTGCCACCGGTTCCGGGAAGACCCGGGATCGTGGGCAGACCGGGGACGGTGGGCAGCCCCGGAAGGCTACCCGTGATTCCGCCGAGGACTCCGCCGAGGTTCGGCAGGCCCGGGAGGGTTCCCCCATTGCCCGGGGTGCCACCGGTTCCCGGGAGACCCGGGATCGTGGGCAGACCGGGGACGGTGGGCAGCCCCGGAAGGCTACCGGTCAGCCCGCCGAGTGCACCGGTGATGGCACCGATGGGCAGGTTCGGCAGACCCGGAAGGGTGCCGCCGCTACCGGGGGTTCCTGTTCCGGGAAGGCCCGGGACGGTGGGCAGGCCCGGCAGGTTGCCGGTCAGTCCGCCGAGGATCCCGCCGAGGTTCGGCAGACCCGGAAGGGTGCCGCCGTTGCCCGGGGTGCCACCGGTTCCGGGAAGACCCGGGATCGTGGGCAGACCGGGGACGGTGGGCAGCCCCGGAAGGCTACCCGTGATTCCGCCGAGGACTCCGCCGAGGT